>Ga0209702_10000023_pt1 | contig 268277 bp, 244 predicted proteins | sample FRY01_FD_187210 | JGI IMG/M metagenome (GOLD analysis project Ga0209702, IMG submission 187210) | Freshwater microbial communities from Lake Fryxell liftoff mats and glacier meltwater in Antarctica - FRY-01 (SPAdes) (version 2) | ecosystem: Environmental > Aquatic > Freshwater > Ice > Glacier...
CTAACATATTGCCATCTTTTAATACATAAATATACACTTTTTGGCAATTTATCAGGCAATTTTTAGAACTTATTTGTCGTTAAGTTATTAACAATTAGATAGTTGAATTGATTTTAAGGGTTGACTATTTAAGCAACTGGTTCATCATGAATTGGGCTGATATGCTATTAACTTCCGACATACTTGGTTGGATGTTTATCCCTTTTAAACTATGGCCAGCTCCCTTAACGGTTAACATTTCAACTCTTGCCCCTATTTTTTGCGAGGCTTCCAGTAAATAATAGGACTGTTGGATTGGAACAGCTTTATCAGCGTCTCCATGAATTAACAAAATTGTTGGGCTGTTTTTTTTGAGGTAGGTTATTGGACTTAATAATTTCGCCGTTTCCCCTCCCAAATGTGCAATTCCAGTAGGAGTCAAATAGTTTGTAGTGGGGAAATAAGCGACTACGCAATTGTAATCGGCATCAAAGTTTTTTAAACTAGGATCTCCTAAAAACTTATCATTAGATGCTAAAGCAGTTAGAAGGCATAAATTTCCTCCGGCGGAACCACCCCAAGTTCCCATTTTTTTAGGGTCAAGGCCATATTTTTCGGCATTTTTAACTAAAAACCTTCCAGCGTCTTTACAATCCACAACGCAATCGTACTTTGTAGAAGTACCGGGTCTAACCAAGCGATATTCTATGGCGGCGCATGCAACCCCATTTTCTGTCAAAATTTTTAAAGTCTCGGCAAACGAGGGTAACAGTATTTTATACTTGTCACCACTTGAAAATCCTCCCCCATGGGTAAAAAGCATTACTGGTGTTTTAGTATATTTTTTGACCTTTGGTAAAAAAAGCACCATATCCAAGTCTTCTCCGTTAACCGTTTTATAAATGATATTACTTTTATATTTAAATTGCTTTAATGGCTCCAAATTAAGGTAATCATTTGTATTAGTCTGCGCTTTCAAACCTATTAAAGCTGTGAAAAATAAAAATGTCAGTAAATAAATTTTTCTCATTGGCTCAATTTTATGTTGTACTGTAATCATTTGGACTCTTGAAGCCTCTCATATCGTTTTTCTTTCACCCAACAACTCTGTTCAACTTCTAAATTTCTATCTAATTTAAATTTGATTGAGCCACTAACTGTGTGCTCTTATCGACGTATAGTTTGAAACGGATAATTTACACCAATAACATTAGTAAACCATACTACCCTCAGACTATCGGTTAGTATTAGTTCACAAGAGTGAAATTAATCTCCATTAATTTGTCAATGGTCGCATTGTTTTTATTTTCAATTACCTCGATGGAGAATATATCTTTACCAGCTTTAAGAAAGAGATCTCCCACACGCTGAGATTTGCTCGAGGTCAATTCCCTCTCCAGTGAATTATCTTTAAATTTTAACCGCAACTTAACTCCAGGCGGAACTGCGTTGCCTGTGGTGATGTCAACTGCGTACTTCCCAGGCTTTAGCACATTTAACTGGTATTCTGCTTGGTCGCCCACTGCTTTCCAGTTGGCTAAATAATGATCGCCATTTTGCAAATTTCCAGAAATTTTACTTGGTCCATATGCAGGTACCTCGGTGCTTTCCTTTCCTTTCCAACCGATTTGAAAATGCGGTGCTTGAAAAGACTCTTCGTTATTGACAATTCCGTTATACCATTTTTCTAAATCTACCGACATCGATTTAACTTTATCAGGATACATGGTGGCAACATTAGTGGTTTCCAAAGGATCATTTTTCAAATCGAACAAAAGATATTTACCTTTAAGCTGTGGTCTTGGTTTAGGGCTATCATTCATCAATAGTTTAAAATGCTCGTCGCGTATAGCTAGCGATTGATCTTCAAACTTAATTTGTTCTCTTACGTCATTTGAAATTGGATTGTAAGACTCTCCCTTGCTGTCCCCAACCTGCGCAAACCATTTTGATAAATGGACTGTTTTTTCTGAAAGCCCGGTTAAATTATTGTTTAAGAATGGTTTAAAACTACGTCCGTCAAGTGGTTTATTAGTTTTGTAGTTTTGTATTCCTACAATATCTAATAATGTCGGTAATAAATCAGTAACGTCTACCAGCCGAGACACATCCGTTGGCTTATAATGGTTCGGCCATCTGAAAAACAAAGGCGACTTTACGCCATTAGACCAATTGGTAGCTTTCCAGCCAGGATATCCGCTTGGGTTTCTTTGCGCCCATTCTTCATCTGTCAGCGCACCATACTTTTTATCACTTGGTTGTGGCCCGTTATCACTCAAAAAAACGACTATTGTGTTATCTGCAAGACCTTGTTTCTCTAGTTCAGTCAATAACCTGCCTATATTTTCATCAAGTAAATCCAACATACCGCACAAGGTGGCGTAACCAACTGAAAGACCTTTGTCTGTATATTTCTTTACCCTATCTTCTGGCGCTCTCCACAAACCATGAGGAGTCATATAAGGTACGTAGGCCAAAAACTGCTTGTCCTTATTTTGCTTGATAAAGTTGATTGCATAATCTGTGACCACGTCTTGCGCCCAACGTTTCTCGGTAACTGGCTTATCATTAAACACTCCAGTTGCTGGATAGTATTGGTAAAGCTTTGCCATATAAGCTTGATCAAAGCCCCGATCCCACGGAAAATAGCCGTCAGTTTTACCGCTATGCCATTTTCCAAAAATACCGGTTGCGTATCCAGCATTTTTGAAGATCTCTGGCATTAAAGTTTCATTCAAATTTATAAAGTCATGCCCGCCATGAACACCTGCGACACCTGTTTTAAGAAAATGACGACCGGTAAGCAACATCGCCCTTGTTGGGGCACAAACAGAACTGACCGTAAAATCTGTAAAACGAATTGATTGCGCAGCCAGCTTGTCTAAATTAGGGGTTTCGAGATCTTTTCTTCCATGAAAACCTAAATCGTCATAACCCATATCATCTGTTTGAATCAAAAGAATATTAGGTTTTTTAGGCTGATTTAATTTTTGGCTAAACCCTGTTAATGCACTCATTACAATCATGACAATTAATGCCAGATTAACAATTACGTCTTTTTTCAAGTAAGTCATCTAGTTTGTGTTTTTTTTGATAAAATCTACTAGATGGCCATATAGGCCATCCTTACCGAGATTTTCATAAATTTGGAATCTATCTCCTATTCCCAGTTCTTTATATTTATCTGCGATTTTAAGACCATTATCTGGCGTATGACCATCTTTTGAACCGAATCCATCCGCAAATGCCATTGTCATCGCCGGAGAGTTAACCGTTACATCTTTGGTAAAATCGCGAATACGCCAACCCCCATTGGGCAATGCTTGAGTAAAGTAAGCCCCCTTAATTTTTTTGTATAGTTGATTCGCTCCTAAAAAAGAAATAATTGTTCCCCTAGAGCGTCCAGAAATAATGATATTATTAGTGTCAAAATTATATTTTGCAGCATTTTTTTGCACCCAATCCATTACATTGATAAAATCTTTCTCGCCTGTTGCTACATGTTCTGGGGCGGTCAGTTCAGGTTCTGATTCCCAACTAATAACTGAAACACCCAGTTTACTAAGTTCTTGCCATAATGAAGCAGGGAATTTCTCAGCGGTTGCGCCATTTGCATGTGCCCAAATAACTACCGGCCGACTCGTTTTTCCTACTGCCTGATAAATATTAAGCCAATTATTAATACCTGACTCATATTTTATATGAGAAAAAGTTGGCGCTGAACTCTGTGCAAAAACTGCTGAAGCGCAAAAGATGAATAAACAAACAATGATATTTTTCATATTAATAAGTTACTACACCAGAACGACTAAATCCTTGAATTTTATAAGTTTCTAATAATTGTGTTAAACGTTTAACAAGTTTAGGATTTTCGTTATACAAATTTTTAGTTTCCATTGGGTCTGCTAGTAAATTGTACAGTTGCCCCTTAGGTTGGGTTTCGGTAGCGGAATCCGATCCATGCTTTCCATAACCGTACGGAATAAGTTTCCAGTTTTGTTCTAAGATTGCAAGACCGCTCGCACTTCCACTTTGATTAATCATTGCTTTTCTTGATTGTTTAGCATCAATGTTTTTAGAAAAAGCGTAAGAAACATCTTCACTATCTTCTGCATATTTTGAATCCATTGTTACCCCAGATATTTTAGCAAAAGTAGCCAACATATCTACGAAACTTATGGCTTGGTATGAGATACTACCAGCCGAAATAACTGCTGGCCACCGAGCAATAAAAGGAACGCGAACGCCGCCTTCCCAAATCTCGCTTTTTTGCCCTCTTCTACCCTTATTCATTTCGTGGCCATACTTGGATAGGAAATTTTCTGGAGTTGCGCCACCATTATCAGCCGTAAAAATCACCAACGTGTTTTTATCCAAATTCTGCTTCTTAAGTGCGTCGAGTATTACACCAACCCTTGCATCTATTTCTTGCATAAAATCTCCGTAAGCTCCTGCCTTAGATGTGCCTCTAAATTGTTGCTGGGCCATCCAAGGAAAATGAGGCGCTGTAAATGGTAAATACAAAAAGAAAGGCTTGCCATCCTTTGGTGTATCTTTTAAATAATCTACTGCTTTATTAGTAATTGTTTCAAGAGTAGATGAAAGTAAATACCCGGGTGCTTTATCGCCTCCATTACGGCGATTTTCATAATCTTCGGCATATTTTCCTGTTATTTGTGGCTCAAAATAGTCAGTAGGCAGTTCAGTCACTCTCCCGTTTTCTATAAAGCAAAACGGTGCTAAATTATTTCCCGCTGGAGAGATATAAGAATAATCAAACCCAATTTCATTTACTCCTTTAACCGGTTTCCTGTAATCAACATTTAAGTTTTCAGGGGTATAACTATCGGTTGTATAGATTGGCATATTTGGGTTTTTAGGTTTCCACTCTAACCCTAGATGCCATTTTCCAATAATCGCAGTACTATATCCGGCTTTCTTAAGTACCGATGCAAGCGTTTCTCTATCATACTCGATCATAGGTTTTGAATAGCCACTTGCAACTCCGCTTAATCCTGTCCTAAAGTTGTATCTCCCTGTTAGAAATGCATATCTAGCTGGTGTACAAAGCGATGCACTGGTATGAGCTTCTGTGAAATTCCGTCCATCTTTAATCAGTTGATCTAAAACTGGGGTTTGAATTTTAGATTGAGGGTTTAAGGCTGACACATCACCGTATCCCATGTCATCTGCCATGATTACAATGATGTTTGGGGGCTGTTGAAACGCTACAGCATGATTATTTAATGCAACTATACTATTGCAGACAAGAAAACTTATAAAAATTAAAATCCTCATTATTGTGTTAGTCTAAAATTATTTCTTGATACGAACTTTGGCCTCATGCCCCCAAGGCACCGCAATGGGAGCTATTGGATTGTTAGAAACATTCACCACTCCGGGAGGTAAGGCCACTTTCCAGCCTGCTTTTAGCTGTTTGGAAAGGCTCTCTACAATTGATTTGTATTTGGAGTCATTTACCACGTTGTTAGTTTCTAATGGATCTTTACGATGATCGTACAGTTCTGCTGATTTTAAGACATTATCACTCCAGTTCCGCCATTCTACATATCTGAAATCTTCGGTTCTGATGGCGTATCCCTCGAAACTATTCGAACGTGGAAATTGGCTGAAAACAGCGTTCTTCCATACGCTTTTTGGCTTATCCAGCAAAGGCAAGAAGCTTGTTCCCTCTAAATAATCAGCAGGCTTAAACCCAGCTAACTCTACAAGCGTGGGATAGATATCTACGTATTCTACAAGCTGATTGATGCGAGTCCCGTTTGCTTTGCCTGGAATAGAAATGATCAATGGTGCTTTGGTTGCATTCTCAAAATTGGTATGTTTTCCCCATGTGCCCTGTTCTCCCAAATGCCAGCCGTGGTCTGAAATAAAGACCACGATTGTATTGTCCAACTGACCGCTTTTTTCCAATTGTGCCATCAGCTTCCCAACCTGAGCATCTACATAAGAAACACATGCGGCGTAAGCATGTTTCAACTTGCGCTGATAATCATCAGAAAAGACACCATCTATTTTTTGAGGTGTTTTGTAAGAATTTAGCTCTCCTCCATAAACTGCATAGGAAGGAGCCACTTTAGGGAGTTGGTTGTTGATGGGTAGCTTAATATCATTCTCTGAGTACATATCCCAATATTTTTTTGGTGCACAAAAAGGCAGGTGAGGTTTTTTAAACCCTACAGCAATAAAGAAAGGTTTTTCTTTACCGGACAGGTCTTTAATAGCCTTTACAGCTTCTCTTGCGATTACCCCGTCCTGATAAGCTTCATCTGGAACATCAGCACACTCATAAGGAGGTGTCTGCTTACTTCTTCCTTTTGGCCCGGCAAGTGCAATATTTTCGGGCGAAGCATAGTATTTTAAGTCTTTAACTTTAAAATGAGGTGCTTTGATGTGATCCGGCACCTCTCCATGATGGATTTTACCAAACGTACGTACATCGTAACTTTTAGCCTCAAAATACTCTGCAATAGTTGCGTGGGTTGGCCAAAAAGTATTTACAAAATATTGACTGTAAGGATAATCTACACCGGTAACATTGGGTCTAACTCCTGTTAACAAACTTGCCCTAGAAGCAGAACAGACTGCCTGTTGCACATAGGCTCTTTCAAATAGGGTTCCTTTTTCTGCCAGTCTATCTATGTTTGGAGATTTAATATAAGACGTTCCATAAGAATTAAGTTCTGTACGTATATCATCAGACATGATGAACAGAACATTGAACTTTTTATCCTTTACCTGCGAGACGCAGGTTAACGCGGTAACAATAGATAATACTATTGATGAAATTATTTTGAAACAAAGAGTTCTCATAAAATTTTTAGTTTAATTATCGTTATTCAGCCCTTTTCTTTTCGCTTCTGGGCCCCAAGGCACTGCAATTGGAGCAACTGGATTGTTAGAAACATTAACTACCCCTGGAGGCAAGGCTGCCTTCCATCCTGCTTTCAGCTGTTTAGAAAGACTTTCTACGATGGACTTATATTTCGGCTCATTCGCCAGGTTTTTGGTTTCTGTTGGATCTATGCGATGATCATATAATTCTGCTGATTTTAAGAGATTATCACTCCAGTCCCGCCATTCTACATACCTGAATTCATCTGTTCTGATGGCGTAACCTTCAAAGCTCCCTGAACGTGGGAATTGACTGAAAACAGCGTTTTTCCAAACGCTCTTAGGTTTGTCTAGCAAAGGCAAAAAACTTGTTCCCTCTAAATAATCAGCAGGTTTAAATCCAGCTAATTCTACAAGCGTGGGATATATATCTACGTATTCGACAAGCTGATTAACACGAGTCCCGTTTGTTCGTCCAGGAACAGAGATGATTAGTGGTGCTCGGGTTGCATTCTCAAAATTAGTATGTTTCCCCCATGTACCTTGCTCTCCCAAATGCCAGCCATGGTCTGAAATAAAGATTACGATGGTATTGTTCAACTGACCACTTTGTTTCAATTGCGCCATCAGCTTTCCAACCTGAGCATCTACATAAGAAACACATGCAGCGTAGCCATGTTTTAACTGCCGCTGATAACTATCCGGGAAAACACCATCTATTTTTTGAGGTGTTTTGTAAGAATTTAGCTCTCCTCCATAAACTGCATAGGAAGGAGCTCCTTTAGGCAGTTGGTTGTTGATGGGAAGCTTGATATCATTCTCCGAATACATATCCCAATATTTTTGTGGTGCACAAAAAGGTAAGTGAGGTTTTTTGAATCCTACAGCAAGAAAAAACGGTTTATCTTTTCCTGACAACTCTTTAATTGCTTTCACTGCTTCTTTAGCAATCATTCCATCCTGATAAGCTTCATCTGGAACATCAGCTGATTCAAATGGAGGTGTGTTCTTACTTCTTCCTTTCTTACCTCCAAGTGCTATATTATCTGGTAAAGCATAATATTGAAGCCCTGTCGGCACATAATGAGGTGCTTTAATATGATCACTTGGTCCATGGTGGATTTTTCCAAAAGTCCGTACAGCATATTTTTGGTTCTCGAAATACTCGGCTATACTAGAATGTGCCGGCCAAAATGTATTTACAAAATACTCACTATAAGGATAATCCACGCCGGTTGTATTTGGCCTCACTCCTGTCAACAAACTAGCCCTCGAAGCAGAACAGACGGCCTGCTGTACATAGGCTCTTTCAAACAAAGTTCCATTCTTGGCTAATTGGTCTATATTTGGCGATTTGATATAAGACGTTTCGTAGCAATTCAGCTCTGTCCGCAAATCATCAGACATGATGAACAAGACGTTGAACTTTTTATCCTTTACCTGCGAGTTAACACTTAATACCGTAACGGTAGATAAAAAAATTATTGGTAAGATTATTTTGAAGCAAAGAGTTCTCATTAAGTTTTAGTTTAATTATCTTTATTCAGACCTTTTCTTTTCGCTTCAGGCCCCCATGGCACTGCAACTGGAGCTATTGGATTGTTAGAAACATTTACCACTCCAGGAGGCAAGGCTGCTTTCCAGCCTGCTTTTAGCTGTTTAGAGAGGTCGTCAACAATTAGTTTATATTTTGGATTTTTAACTAGATTGGTAGTCTCCAAAGGGTCTGCTCGCTGGTCATACAACTCCGCTGATTTTAGAACATCATCACTGTTCCGCCATTCTACGTACCTAAATTTATCGGTCTTAATCGCATAGCCTTCAAAACTTTTTCCTCGAGGGAATTGGCTGAATACAGCATTTTTCCACAACGTTTCGGGCTTGTCCAACAATGGGAGGAAACTTGTTCCCTCTAGATAATCGGCTGGTTTGAATCCTGCTAATTCAACTAGCGTTGGGTAAATATCTACGTACTCTACAAGCTGATTAATGCGAGTACCATTTGCTTTTCCAGGAATAGATATTATTAATGGTGCTCGTGTTCCGTTCTCAAAGTTGGTCTGCTTGCCCCAAGTGCCTTGCTCCCCTAAATGGTAACCATGATCCGAGATAAACACAACAATAGTATTGTCCAACTCACCGCTTTTTTCCAATTGAGTCATCAGTTTTCCAACCTGCGCATCAACATAGGATACACACGCTGCATAGGCATGTTTCAACTTACGCTGGTAATCCTCCGGAAATTTTTCATAAGCAGTTGGTGTTGTTAACACCGGCATTTTATAAGCCCTAAAAGCAGTGTTATTTACCGCATAATTTGGTGCGTCGTTTGGAAGTTCTGGATTTACAGCAAGATTAATTTCTTTTTCTGAATACATATCCCAATACTTTTTAGGCGCACAATAAGGTATATGTGGCTTTTTGAATCCTACTGCTATGAAGAAAGGTTTCTCCTTACCCGATAGTGCTTTGATAGCTTTTACAGCTTCTCTGGCAATAACCCCATCCTGATAGGCTTCATCTGGCACATCAGCACACTCATACGGAGGTGTTTCTTTACTTCTTCCTTTTGGACCAGCAACAGCTATATTTTCTGGCAATGCAAAATATTTTAAGCCTTTTACCTTAAAATGAGGGGTTTTTATGTTATCTGGCATTTCTCCGTGATGGATTTTCCCGAAAGTACGAACGTCATATTTTTTAGATTCAAAATACTCTGCGATAGTTGCATGAGCGGGCAGAAACGTATTCACGAAATATTCACTATAAGGATAATCAACACCAGTAGTATTCGGTCTTACCCCTGCCAAAAGGCTTGCCCTAGAGGCAGAACATACCGCTTGTTGCACATAAGCTCTTTCAAACAAGGTCCCGCTTTTAGCCAATTGGTCGATATTCGGAGATTTAATATACGACGTTTCGTAACAGTTTAGTTCCGTACGTAAATCATCCGACATGATGAACAGAACATTGAACTTTTTATTAGTCTTTTGCGCACATGCTGACGTAATTATAAAGATTAGAAACGTTGAGGTAACTAGCTTGCGGAGTGTTGATTGCTTAATTAAGAATTGATTATTCATCGTATTTTTCATTTATTTATAAAGTACCATTCCTTTTTCCGTTTCCTTGCGCATTTCATTTACAGAACCTGTATCTCCATACTCGTTCTGTAGTTTCTGCATTTGATTTTTAAGATCTGCTATCACTGCTTTATAACTTGAGTCGTTGTACTTATTTTTAAGCTCATTAGGATCTTCTTTTAAATCAAATAACTCCCAAACGTCCACATTATAATAAAAGTGAATTAACTTATACCGATCAGTTCTAATACCATAATGAGGTTGTACATTATGCCATTTAGGATATTCATAGTAATGGTAATACACAGATTTTCTCCAATCAGAGGGGGTTTTCCCAAAAAGAATAGGTTCAAAACTTTTGCCTTGCATTTCTTTTGGGATTGATGTATGTGCTAAACTTAGTAATGTGGGCGCAAAATCAACATTCAAAACCATATCATTAACCTTCGTACCCTGCTTTATTTTATCCGGATACCTTACAATAAGCGGCATACGAAAAGACTGTTCGTACATAAAACGTTTATCAAACCAACCATGTTCTCCTAAATAGAATCCTTGATCTGAGGTAAAAACAACGATCGTATTCTTTGCTAAACCAGCATCATCTAAATATTTCAGTAAACGCCCTATATTATCATCCACAGATTTTATACAAGCCAAATAATCTTTAATATATCGTTGGTATTTCCATTGTTTTAAAGCCAGCCCCTTTAAGGTGTCAGAAGGAGATATGTATTCTCCTTTGTCTCCTCGTCTTTTCCATTTGGCTAACTCTTTATCATTCAAACCGACAGGCTGTTTTATTTTTAAATCAGTATTATTAAGATGATTTTCAATTGTCATCATCGTTTTACCTGCGGTTAATTCACGCGTACTGTAATCATCATTAAATGTTGCGGGATAAGGCATTTCTATCTTATCAAAAATATGCTGGTAAATGCTATCAGGTTGCCAAGGGCGATGTGGCGCCTTAAATTGGAATAATAAACAAAAAGGTTTAGCTTTATCACGACCATTTTCGAGCCAGTCTAATGCGAAATCGGCGGTCAAATTAGTTGCATACCCTTTTTCTTGAACCGATTTACCATTTTCGTTGAAAATTGGATCCCAGTAAACTCCTTGTTCTCCACCGTCGGTATGGTATTTAAAATAATCAAAACCCGTAGGCTGACTCCATAAATGCCACTTCCCAACCATTGCTGTTGCATATCCAGCTTCCTTAAGGATTTTAGGAAAAGTTACCTGAGTACTATCAAATGGATCACCTCCTTCGTTTTTATAAAACCCGTTCCTATGACTGTATTTTCCTGTAAGAATAGACGCTCTGCTTGGACCACAAATACTATTGGTACAAAATGCATTGCTGAAAAGCATTCCTTCTTTGGCCAACCTGTCTATATTTGGTGTGGGTGCAATATCTTCATACAAACCACCGTAAGCACTTATCGCCTGCGCCGCCAAGTCATCGGCCATGATATAGACTATATTCGGTTGTGGATTGCTTTCTTTCTCTCTACAAGAAATTGCTAAAATTGCAACTACAAATATTATAACTATTCTTTTCATCGTCTTAAAATAAATTCATTGGTGATGGAGAAGTAACTCCTTAATAGCTACTTTTTATCTCCATACACACTTTTTGTGTCTTTCAAAAAAAGCGTATATGGATCATTGTAAAAATTAATAAAGCTTTGGTAACTAGGTTGTCCTTTTAATGGGACCCAATAACTCTGTGGATTACTGTTCTTCCAAGTAAGTACAAATGCTGCCTCTGCTGAAGAATCATCCTTAATGAGGTTTAAAAACTCGCTCATAAACCAATCGTTGGTTGTGCTGTTTTGTATTCCCTTTTTAATTCCCAACTCTGTAATAGCAGGTATTTTTCCTTTTTCTTTTGACCAAGTTGTCACAAATTTAGTTCCCTCTATTAGTAATTTCTTTAGCGGTTCGTTTGGTCCATAAATATCTAGTCCTATAATGTCCACATAATCATCGCCAGGATACCTTGCTTTGGTCATTTCCATAGTTTCTGTTGGCTTAGATGGCGAGTAAGCAAGCAATAAATTGTGAACATCTTTTTCATTACGCAGGTAATCTACCGTCATTCGCCATAATTGGATGTATTCTGCATCGGTACAGCTTTTAGATCCCCACCAAAACCATGCGCCAGTATTTTCATGAAAAGGCCTGAAAATAATTGGAACTTTCACACCTTCAACCGTAATACCGTTAAAGAATTTAGCAACTTCATCCAATTGCTTTAGCCATTCCTTATGTTTTTTACCCCCTGGAAGAATTGACGTAACTGGGTCGCCACTTTGGTCTCGATAACCTTCTCCGTTAACCGGATTGGGACAATGCCAACTATAAGTAATTATGCCGCCCATCTTATATATCTCTTCTACATGGTTTTTAAAGCGACTGATATTATTGCCAAAGTCAAATCCAAAAACTGCTGGATGATCACCCGTTGCTGTTTTTACGTCGCTCTCAAAAGGAATAGACATATTAGTATTTTTCCAGTTTTGCGATTCTACTGAAGCGTGGTGTTGACCAAATAACATCCCGGTTCTCCCTACATTTTTAAGATAGTTAAAAAGCGCAACTGTTTCTTTGGTAGCCAATCGATCTGACGGGATTGAAGCACTTGATGCTACTGAATTTTTGTTTTCTCCATTTCGTAATGCTTTGCTACAAGAAGTAGTAAACAAAAGAAACAACAAACTATTAACTAAGAATATTTTTTGCATACATAAATTTTTTAACTCTTTTGAGTATGGGCTTAACAATTTGTTTTTTTTAAACAAACTAGTAGGTTTAATTAATCAATAATATTTAGGATATTGGATTATTCAAATATAACGGGATAAATCCCACTTCTATTAATACTATTTTATCCGTCCTTTGTACAAAAGGATTAATAAATAAAAATAAGACATCTCAAATGGCATTTGGTTTAAAAAAACAATCAGATGCCCCATGCATTCTTGCGCACACACCAGAGAAAAAATTTCTCGATAACTATACGCACTTTCTCTTTGAAAAGTGAAATTTTCATCATCATTGGTTTATAAAGTATTAGTAAACAAGCGTTAAACAACGGTAAATTTGAACACTCAATTGCTAGATCATACCTCCCAATGGTTAGCTAGCTATTTATTAACCAATTATTATTAACTAATAAATTATTTAAAATGAAAAATTACTATTTTAAAACTATTGTGCTTTTATTTTTTGTGGTTACTTTTATGGCATGTAAAAAAAATCTACTTACTTCAGAAACTGAGAACAACAAACTTCCCGAAATTAAGACAAATGCTGTGCAGATGGGCGAAGACAATGTTATTATTGGTCTTAACCAAAATTGGAGCAATTTGCCCCAATTGAACGACCCTATATTAATCAAAAACATCAATAAACTATCTCCCGAAATGATTAGGTTTCCAGGAGGAACTGTTACCCACAAGTGGAACTGGAGAACTGGAGGTACCGGAAACTCTTGGGATGAAGAACACCAAATAGGAGATGTAAAGAAACTGGTAGATAGCACCGGAGCAAAAATAATGTTCGTTTTGGATATTGTTCACAGTACTGTGCAAGATCAGATTGAAATGCTCGATTCTGTTCATTCTTTAGGGGTTCCTATTGAATATATTGAACTGGGTAATGAATTATACTCCAATAATGCTAGTCATAACTACGTAGTTCCTTTTCCTACTGGTGCATCTTATGCAGATTCAGTAAGTAAGTGGGTACCGTTTTTGAAAAATGCATATCCTAATGCAAAAATTGCAGCATTGTTGATTGCGAAGACAACTAACGACACCCGTTCAAACACATGGAACCTCAAAGTAAAAAACTTTATCGATAGTGCGTCAGTTGCTATTGATGCGTATACTTATCATTTATATATTAGAAAAGGAGATGATGCAGCAGACCGAATTGCAGACTTTGATACAGCTAAAATTTCAACTCCAGGTAAAGAAATCTGGATAACAGAATACGGTAATCAAAATGATTTAAATTCGACCTATTTTACCGAGCTGGAAATTCTAGCCGATTATGTAGAAGCTAATTTTGATATCGCCTTAAGTCATGCTATTATAGGTAACAACGAACAATTTAGCAAACTCAATCCATCATCAGGAGGGCATGATTTCACTACCGAAGGAGAAATATTTTTAACCAGAGCAGATTTAAGAAATTCACCTATACCTGTTGTAATTAACGAAATTTACAATTCACAAGGCACTAATGGTTTAAATGATGCAGTAGAGCTTTTAGTTATAAGGAATAATTTAAATATGAAAAAAATGATTCTAAAAAACTTTACAAGTGATGGTAATATTGACGGCGGAGCAGCATACCGATTCAATGCTAATCCTTTTTGGAACAGCATTCCAAAAGGAACAATAATAGTAATAAGGAACAGTAGCGGAACTTCCTCGGTTGATGTAGATCCTTCGGATCATAAGTTGGACTTGAATATCAACGACACAAATTATTTTAACCGAGGATCTGAAAACCCCACAGCCAACTTTGACGTTGCACATGGCATTGATATGTGGATGATAAAATATCCAAACGGATCTGGCTCCACAACAAATGGGGTAACCGATGCAATTCACACGGTGTTCGCAGGTAGTACAACAAGTGCATTGTATGCAACCGTTACTGGGGCTAAATTACATTGTGCTCAGTCTTTTTACTCCAGCGCAAATAATGCGAGGACCGTTTATTGTAAAAACACTACGTCGCATATTTATGACTATAAAGATGAATCAACAAGTCAGGCAAATAGAAGCTTATCGGGTACATTGGGCACAGGAAACACAACCGAAAACACTGCGTATATAAGCCAACTAAGGAATGGCTGGTAAAGCAGTTTATAAATTAATTAACAACTCTAAAATAGATTTGCGATTCCAATTAGCTAGCCTCTATTTAACCAATTATTATTAATTCTACTTTGACAAACTTATAACCAATAAAATATTCGATTAATCGCTTAGTAATGAGATATTTAATTTGTTTATATCACGAAATAGTGTTATATTTAGGTATGTAAGCAATTCTCCCAAAAATTTAAGAAAAACACGTGGAATATCATCAATTGAAGAACGGTTTAATGTGTTTTTTACAAATAAGGCATTGATATTCAAGACAAAAAAAAGTAAATGTATTGAAAAAGCTTTGTTTTATATAAAAGCACTATACACGACGGAAAAGTCGCACAGGAATATTGAAAAGATGACAGACGGTTATCCAAAAGAAGATTATTACAAGATTCAACACTTCATCAGCGAGTCGCCATGGAGTGCCGAGGAGGCTATGTCAGAAGCGGCAAAAGACGTAAACAACTTATATATAGGGCGTAAACACGTTGCGTTGGTAATCGATGAGTCGGGAGAGGAAAAGAAAGGGAACGGATCGGTTGGAGTCGGGCATCAGTACTGCGGCAATTTGGGCAAGACCTGCAATAGTCAGTCAGCAGTTTATGCCGCTTTGGTAGCCGATAACCTGGTAAGTATTGTTGATACAAGGCTTTATTTGCCAAAGAGCTGGACGGACGATGAGAAAAGATGTAACAAGGTAGGCATCCCAAAAGACCGTCAGGTCTTCAAAACAAAAACAAGATTGGCCCTTGATATCGTTAAAGCTCAACGAGCTGCCGGCATACGTTTCGACTGGATCAACGCCGATGGGCTTTATGGGAATGATCTGGTGTTACTGAGTGAACTAGAGAGGTTAAACGAACTTTATGTAATCGATATCCACAGCAATAAATCGGTTTATTTAGAACCTTTTGAAGTAGAGATAAAAGAGAAAAAACCAGGCAGTAGAGGACGAGCCTCAACAAGACCGTTGCCCAACAAAAAGTTGATCAATGCCAATCAACACGTAGCGGGTTTAGATCAAAAAGATTGGAAAAAAGTAATTTTGCGAAACGGTACAAAAGGTTTACGGGTAGTTGAGACTTATGTAAAACAAGTTTATTTGTGGAATGAAGCAGAAAACACAAGTATCACTAAAATGCTGATTGTTAGCAGGAAAAAAGACAGTAAAGGTCAATGGGAACACAAGTATGCGTTTTCAAATGCAAAAGATGGCCAGTTTACCATAGATGAACTGGCTTACATGCAGTGTCATAGATATTGGGTCGAACATGGCTTTAGAGAGGCAAAACAAGAATTGGGAATGACCGATTATCAGGTAAGGGGCTGGCTGGCCTGGCATCACCACATGGCATTGGTCATGATGGCAATGGCATTTACATTAAGTGAAAAAATTACTCAAAAAGAAGAAATGCCCTTACTTTCCGCAAGCGATGTCCGCCTAATTTTAATACATAGGTTTGCCGAAACTTCAAAGGCCAAATTATCGATAGAAGAACAAATAAAAATCCGTCATCAAAAAAGAAAAACGGATATCATTAATAGATACAAAGCAAATGGTCAAACTGAAAAATTACAGCTTTAGTAAGTTTGTCAAAGTAGAATTAACCAATAAATTAATTAAAATGAAAAATTACTATTTTAAAACTATTGTTTTTTTATTTTTTATAGTTGCTTTTATGGCATGTAAAAAAGAATTATTAAATGCAGAAGTTGAGTCAAACAAATCCAATTATCGCAAAATAAATTCAGAACAGATGGTTTATGGTGATGTGCTTACTGGTTTTAACGTAAAATGGAATTACGTACCAGCCCTTACACAACTGATGCCCCAGATTATGAGGGATTTGTCACCGAAATTATTAAGGTACCCCGGAGGTACGATTACACATAGTTGGGACTGGCTTACTGGACTTGAAGTTGGTGCTACTTCTGGGATAGCACATAAAATGCCAGATGTAGCAACAGTCGCGTACGAAACAGGAGCTAAAATGACATTTGTGATTGACATTTTGCATAGTTCAATAACAAATCAAATAAACATGCTAAATAATTTTAACGATAGAATGAGAATCAAAACTGGAAACAGTAGCGGAAATTTTATAGAGTATGTAGAATTGGGAAATGAGATTTATTCCACACATTATCAAATGTTACCGGGATTTCAAACAGGAGAAGAATATGCAATGAGTATAGAGCCTTGGGCCGCAGCAATTAAAGCTCAGTTTCCACTTTGTAAAATTGGTGTATCGTTGGTTTCAAACGCTGGAGGTAACCCAAGGAAACAAGGATGGAATAGAGGGACGGATGCAGATAGTATTTTGATAAAAGATCCTGGTGGTTGTACTACTTCAGGCTCTATTTTAGACACTGTTTATAACCATCTTGGTGGCGTAATACCATACATTAATAGCAACGCAACCCTTAAAAACAACATCGACGCCTATATTTACCATATTTATATATCAGGAGATAACAGCTGTACAACGATGGTTGAAACTTCAACTGCTCAAGAAAGGATTGATGATTTTGAAGATACCAGATATTATGACCGACCTGGAACTAACGGAAAAGAAATTTGGGTAACCGAATATGGCAATCTAAACGATACTGAAGACGTAAACGATCTTAAAGAGCTTAATAAATTGGCAGATTATCTACAATCTAATTCAGAAATTAAAGTTGCATTAAACCACGTCATGTTTGGGGCAACACAAAATAACCCCGATAAACCTTTGGTGAGCAAACTTTCACTTGATGGTCTTACTTATACAACAGGGGGGAAATTGTTTTTGAGAAGAGCAAATCCTGTAGTAATCAATGAAATATATAATGCCCAAACAGCATATGGCGCCGGAGATAAGGTAGAATTACTTGTAGTTCAAAATGCTTTAAATATGGAAAACTTAATTCTTAAAAATTTCTCAGCAAATGGGACAGCAGATAATGGTGTAAGTTATAAATTTAACACAAACTCCATATGGGGAAATCTTAAAAGTGGTACGCTTATCGTAATTAAAAAAGGAACTAGTGCTCCTGTTTATAGTAATAATAATTATACAATTACCGTAGGTGTAAACAATACGGATTATTTTACATCGGGAAATCCTTCTGTTGCATTTGATGTTTCTGATGGCGATGGTATGTGGATGATTAAAAATCCAAATTTTGATGCTTCAGGCATGGTAACAGGTACAACTGATGGAATTAGTAACCCGATACATACCTTGGCTGCAGGGTCTTCAACAGCCTCATTTTATAATTATAGTAGCATTACGGGACCAAAATTATATTCTTCAACAGGATGGAGTACTACCGCACCTTCTTCAGTATACGCTAAAAATTTAACGTCTAAAATTTACGACTATAGAGACGAAACAGGTACAAATGCTACAACTGGCACAACTAATACCTTAGGTGCTTCCAACAATACCACAAATGGAACATATATCGATGGGCTTGTGGCACTTGGCTGGTAGACCTGTAATAAATAAAAACTAATAGATAAATTAAGGTTTAGAATAGCTTAGGCTATTCTAAACCTTTTTAGCTAAAAGACCCGTGATTTACATATATTTTGTTTTGAGAATCTGTCACTAAAAATTAATATAGCATCCAATACAAATAAAATGAAAAAAAACCACTATCAATTTTATTAACTGCTTCAATATTAACAATTGCCACATCTAGTAAAACTGCAAAGTCAACAATGTAGCGATAGCAACAGGAGTGTAAAATTTCATAACGTTGTTTAGGAACTCTTAGGAGCTATCATGACTTGTAAGAAACGTAATCTTTTTAATAATCAATTATGCATAAAATAATTTTCATCTTATCAATTTTAATATTAGGCGGATGTAGCCCAAAGTGGAAAGAGTTAAATACATCTGGTGGGTTCAAATTAATCAAAAACAGCAATGCCGTTATTTTAGGATACGCTCCAAGTTCTGGCGTTAACATAATCGAGGATGAAGGATATGCATTCAAAGATTTGAATAAAAACGGAAAACTAGACCCATACGAAGATTGGCGGAAAACTGCTGAAGAAAGAGCTAAAGATCTTGCTTCGAAATTATCGATTAAGCAGATTGCAGGACTAATGTTATACAGCGCTCAGCAGAGTATCCCTGTCAAGAATGACACCTATAATGGGAAAAGTTACGATGAGGCAAATGTATTACCTTATATCATTTCAGATGGGCAGAAAAAGTTTTTGGTTGAGGACAACTTGAGGCATGTTCTTGTCAGCGGTGTGGAGAGCGCCGAGGTTGCCGCCCGGTGGAACAACGAAGTTCAATCTCTTGTTGAAGGGATTGGATTTGGAATTCCTTCAAATAATAGTTCTGACCCGCGACATGGCGCTCCTTCAGATATCGAGTTCTTTGCAGGTGCCGGCGGAAACATTTCTCGTTGGGCACAGTCTTTAGGTCTTGCCGCTACTTTTGATCCAGAATTGGTAAAAAGATTCGGAGAGGTAGCATCTATTGAATACAGAGCATTGGGTTTAACAACGGCGTTATCGCCACAGATAGATATTGCCACAGATCCACGTTGGTCTAGACTTATCGGAACTTTTGGCGAAAGCCCAGAATTGTCGACAGATATGGCTAAAGCATACATTGAAGGTTTCCAATACAGCCCAAAGAATAAAGTAATTGAGCAAGGATGGGGCTACGAAAGTGTTAATGCAATGGTCAAACATTGGCCAGGCGGAGGTTCTGGCGAAGGTGGTCGAGATGCACATATCGGTACAGGAAAATATGCGGTTTTCCCAGGTAATAACTTAGAAGATCATAAAAAACCATTTTTAGAAGGGGCTTTTAAACTGGGCAATGAAACTAAGATGGCATCAGCGGTTATGCCGTATTACACGATTTCTTTTGATCAAGATCCATCCGGAAAGAATGTTGGCAACGGTTTCAGTAAATATCTTATCCAAGATCAGTTAAGAGACAAATATGGGTATGATGGCGTTGTGTGTACCGACTGGAAAATAACCGCTGATGCACCAGTTAAATACATTCATGCTGGTAAACCATGGGGAGTTGAAACTTTAACCGAAGCAAAAAGACATTACCTGGCGCTAATGGCTGGCGTAGACCAATTTGGAGGCAACAATTTAGTCGGCCCTGTATTGGAAGCTTATAAAATGGGTATCGAAGAATACGGTGAAGTATTTATGAGAAACCGCTTTGAGCTGTCCGCTGTAAGGTTGTTAAAGAATATTTTTAGAGTAGGGCTATTTGAAAATCCATATTTATCCCCCTCACGCTCTGACTCAATTGTGGGGAATCCAGAGTTTATGAAGCTCGGTTTCGAGTCCCAGCTGAAGTCGTTAGTATTACTGAAAAACAAGAACAATGTTTTGCCTATTAAAAATAAAACAAAGGTATATATAGCTTCTATAAAAGAATTTAAACGTGATTTCGTGGGCAGCGCAAATTTTAAAACCAAAGATTGTATCAATAAAGAAATAGCTTCAAAATATTTCGAAGTGGTAAATAATGCTGAAGAAGCTGAAGTTGCGCTTGTGATGATAAACTCTCCTTACAACCTTCAGGTTCGATCAGGATTTGATATCGCAGACCTTAAAAAAGGTGGCAACGGATACGTTCCAATTACATTGCAGTATGGAGAATATAAAGCGGATAAAGCCAGAGAAAAAAGTTTAGGTTTTGACGCAGACGAAGCAGAAATGAACCGATCTTACAAGGGAAAAACTGTTACTGCAAAAAACTCCGAACAGCTCGACGTGATTCTCAGCACCAAAAAAATCATGGGCGATAAACCTGTCATTGTTATTGTAAATATCTTTAATCCTACAATTGTTGCCGAGTTTGAATCTAAAGTTGACGGTCTGCTATTTCATTTCGGCAATCAAGATCAAGCATTGCTTGACATTCTCTCAGGAAAGATAGAGCCAACGGGATTACTTCCTTTTCAGGTTCCGGCAAATATGGAAACCGTAGAAACCCAGTTAGAAGATGTTCCTTACGACGTAGACTGCCATGTTGATAGTGAAGGAAATACATACAACTTTGCATTTGGAATGAATTGGTCAGGCCAAATAAACGACGCTCGCGTGAAGAAATACAGCATTAAAAAATAAACGTTTTAAATCTTATCAAACAATACGATTAATAAACTTTAAACATCTCTAATAGTCCAATAAAAAAATAATAAAAATGAAAATAACCCCGATCATATTAACCGCCTCCATGTTTATGATGGCGACTGCCTGCCACACGGTAAAATCTCCAAAAAACAGTATGGAAATAAAGGCGGTAAAAACAGAAATGCCGGTACTTATCCCATATGCCCCACCTATCGCTTTAGAAACGGCAGGAGTGAAATTTTATACAGACATTCCCTATGGTGATGCAAAAGAAAATTTGTTTGATTTATACATGCCCCAATCTTCTCAGCCTACATCTATCGTTGTATTTATACATGGTGGAGGGTTTACTAGTGGAGATAAAAGAGATGCAGTTAGAGGTGCTGAAAGTGTAAAATTGGTCAATAATTTATTAGCTAAGAACATTGCATTTGCCAGCGTAAATTACACATTATTGAAGCCGGGAAATACACTCGGTATTTTAGGTTGCTTAAATGATAGCAAAAGAGCTTTGCAGTTTATACGTTATCATGCCGAAATATTCAACATCAATAAAGATCAAGTAATACTAATGGGCGGATCTGGAGGTGCAGGAACTAGTCTATGGATTGCCTTCAATGATGACATGGCCGACAAAAAGAATTCAGACCCTGTTTTAAGACAATCTACACGTGTAAGGGGTGTAATAGCTACAGCCACGCAAGCTAATTACAACTTGCTTGATTGGAGCAATTCTGTTTTTAAGGAGTACCAAAGCCAAGGTTTTAATCAGGCAAAAATTATAGAAATCATCACTAAAGAAAGGATATTAAATTCCGCTGGTTTGCCAGCTACTACAGATCTAAATTCGCCAATCATTAAATCCTATGGAAATAAAATGGATATGCTTGCGCTAATGAGTGCCGATGACCCTGAAATATACGTTACTAATGCAAAAATTGAATACAAAATACCAACTAACAGTAATGAATTGAACCACCATCCTCTACATGCAAAAGCTCTTTTAGATGAATCTCTTAAAAAACATGTAAAAGCAAGGGTAAGCATTCCGCAGATGGGTATTGATACACAAAATGGAGAATCTAAACTGGATTTTATACTGAGGTTAATTGGCGAATAATGGTCGGTTTATACCATGCATTAGAAAGATCCAATTTAGTTAAGATATAGATAAAATAGTATTAATTAGAGGAGGCATTTAATAGTAAGTTTGACCGTAAATTAACCATTTGAAGTATCGGTATTGTAATTTATTAAGCCTAAAAATCATGAAAGAGAATTTAAATTTTGGATTTGTTTTTTCTCCTGATTCGGCTTAAAACTAAATTTATATAACGCACTTCACAGATAATAAAATCAAATAACATCCACAATTCACTCAGCAAATTAAATCATGTTAAACAGCCTTTCTTTAAGTAATTGCGATATGAAAACAACAACAACAACAACAATAGATGGACTAAGATTAAAGATGCTTGCAATATTTCTATTAGCCACAGTTACTGCAAGTGCCCAGAATCCTAAGAAGGAAGTGGTGATACAAAAGGTTAAGCCAGATTATAACCATCTGGCCTATTCTGATGGCAAACCTTACAACATCATGAACATTTATATTGCAGATAAGCCAAAAAATGGACAACCAACTCCCCTATATCTTTGGGGGCATGGAAATGGGAAAACCCTTGACGCTTTTGACGACAAATTATGGGGACGCCTCTCATCTGCAGGTATTTCTGCGATAAGTTGGGAATCTGTTCCGTTTGTGAAAGATGCAAAAGACTTTAAAGAGTGCGAAAAAGATTTTAAAGTTGTAATGAACTATATCATAGCAAACGCTTCCAAATACAATATAGATACCAATAAAATTGTTGTGGGTGGAACGTCTCGAGGTTCTTTTGTAAGTTGGTTTTATTCACATCAAAGCGAAGGTAGAATTAAGGGAGTGTACTCAACAGGCGCATTAGGAGATCCGAAAATGTGGGATGGTTGGGAACCAAGAAATGCCATTCATCCTAACTCTCCGCCACTTATCTTTACTTACCCAGCCTCGCCCGGAGATGGGAATATCCATAACCCCAAAAGTGGAGAGCTTATTAAAGAGGAATATGAGGAACTTGGGATAGGCGACAGGGCAAGAGTAGAGCATTCTTTAAATGAAAAAGGAATAAGTAGGTGGGAATATATTGTTCCTTTTATTTTAGAAGTAGTTAATAAGAAATAAACTCAGTCTGTTTAGTATGCAATGTCATTGCAAATCCTTTCTAAAAAAATGCCTTCACAATAACCTAGTGTGAGAATTATATGAAAACAAAACTTTTTTTACAGGTAAATTTAAGCTATTTCTGTCAAAATAGAAGTTATAATTACCGCAGTCAAACCTACTGGGTTTTTAATTCGTTGTTTAAGAGATTAAACATAAATCATAATTATGCGTACTACAACTTTAACAAAATATCAGGAGTCCTCTTAGCAACTCTGCTTTTAATTTCCTTGTCATCCTCTGCACAGGAGAATAAACCTGATCTTAAACTGAAACCAGATTTTTATCATCTGTCTTACTCCAATAAAAAACCGTATAATGTTTTGAACATTTATATAGCTCAAAATGCTAAAAAGAATGTGTCTACCCCATTGTATATTTGGGCGCATGGAAACGGGGGTAGTGCAGATCGTCTTAATAAAGAAATGTGGAATGAGCTATCCTCAGCTGGGATTTCAATAATAAGCTGGGAATCCGTTCTAAATTTAGCATCTGACGCAGATCGAATTGAAGGCGAGGCGGATTTAGAAAAGGTTATGGAGTTCGTGAAAACTAATGCATCTAAATATAATTTCGATTTAAATAAGATTGTGATAGGAGGGCATTCCCGAGGGACAATAATGTCTTGGAAATTTACCCAGCAAAACAACAATCTTGTTAAAGGAATTTATTTTACTGGCGCCTTGGGTGATCCTTTGCTATGGAAAGAAAGTGACTGGGAGCCTAGAGATCTGATTAACCAGGGATCTCCCCAATTTATTTTTGCTTATAAGTCAACCCCCGGCGACGGAGACGTTCATAATCCCAAAAGCGGTAAACTCATAAAAGAAAAGTATGAGGAACTTGGTATTGGTGAGCGGGCGAGAGTGGAGCATTCATTAGGAAAAAGAGGATTGGAACAATGGTGTTTTTTAAAGGAGTTTATTTTAAACGTAACTCGCAACTCCAATTAGTTTAAATAGTTAAAGATGAATTATTTTACCTAGCAATCCCTTATAAAAGTGCTTTACTTTGAAAATTAATCTTTAACTTATATAGCCATTTACTCTAAAAAATAATATCTAATACCCCAGATGTGGCTAGCTGTACAGCTTTGTCAGAGGTTTTGCAGGGCGAGGTAAGCCACGATAAGTTCACGCGGATGTTGTCAAAAGGAGTCCTCAACAGCAAGAAAGTCTGGCAGGAGACAAAAGCCATCTGTGAAGAGATCAGGACGGATGAAGCTGTACTGATTATCGATGACAGTGTTGAAGAGAAGAAGTATTCAAGATGCAACGATCTGATCCAATGGCATTTCGACCACACAGAGGGAAGGAGTGTAAAAGGAGTGAACTTCGTGACAGCTATTTACAACAGTTGGGAGATGAGTATTCCCGTGGGAGTAGATTTTGTCAGGAAAGAAGAAAAATACATTGACAAGAAAACAGGCAAAGAGAAGCTTAGGAGCAGTATCTCAAAAAACGAGATGTTCAGAGAGCTGGTGCTCCGGGCATCAAGGAATACGTCTTTCAAGTACGTCCTGAGCGATAGCTGGTTCTGTAATTCTGACAACATGAATTTCATAATTGAAAAGTGCAACAGCAATTTCATTATGGCCATAAAACAGAACAGGAAGGTGGCTCTGTCTGCCCAGGACAAGAAAAAAGGTAAATATGTGAGTATTAAAGAGCTGGAACTGGAAAAGTGTGTGCTGTCTGTTTATGTGAAGTCATTGGAATTTCCGATACTTATCACAAAACAAGTCTTCAAAAACGGAGATGGAGCTACGGCCGCACTTTATCTGGTTTCCAACGACCTAAGCTTATCATATGAACAAATGACTACGATCTACAAAAAACGGTGGAAAGTAGAGGAATATCATAAAAGTATAAAAAGCAATACCGCATTCTCAAAATCCCCAACCAAGAAACAGCACACGCAACAGGCGCATTTCGTCGCCTCTATCCTTGCATACGTAAAGTTAGAAAAGTTGAAAATAAAAAACAACAGAAACCATTTCGCACTCAAAGCAATTATAAGGGCGAGCGCCACAAAAGCAGCATTTAGAAGTTATCAACAATTAAACTATAAAAAGGTCGCTTAATGCTTCAGATTTTGCGTAACATCAGTTAGTAATAATAATTTTACAATTGAGGTTTTCTCCAACAGCCTCTAATTAACCATTTAGTAACTATTAAATTAATTAAAATGAAAAATTATTACTTTAAAACTATTGCGTTTTTCTTTTTTGCAGTTTCGTTTGTAGCCTGTAAAAATGACCTTCTTACTTCTGAACCCGGAGCTAATGCTCCTTCTAAAATTCGGGTTAATGCTGTTCAGATGTATGAAAATGATGTTATTACTGGCTTTAACCAAAATTGGGCCAATCTACCCCAACTGAACGACGCTACATTAATCGAAAACATCAACAAGCTATCTCCCGAAATGATCAGATATCCCGGAGGAACCGTGACTCACAAATGGAGCTGGAGTGCGGGTGGCACTGGGAATTCGTGGGATCAAGAGCACCCAATTGAAGATGTTAAGACAATCGTAGATCAGACTGGAGGTAATACTAAAATAATGTTTGTTTTGGATATTGTTAACAGTACTTTACAGAATCAACTTGATATGTTGGATGCTGCCCACTTATTAGGAGTGCCTATTGAATATATTGAATTAGGAAACGAGTTGTATACTGCCGGCCATGATTATGACCAAACATTTGCTACCGGAGCTGATTATGCAACCAGAGCAGCTCAATGGGCAACGGCATTGAAAGCAATATATCCAAATGCGAAAATTGCAGCTCTGTTATACGGAAGAGAAGTAAACAACCCTAATGACATTCGGAGGGGTACATGGAACAGTTCGATAATTAACTACATGAATAATAACCAAGTCCCTATTGATGCGTATACCTTTCACTTATATATTCAAAAGGCAACTTCTGCCCAATATCGTATTGACGATTTCGAAGCAGCTGAACGTCAAATTACAATTAACAAAGAAATCTGGATCACAGAGTACGGAAATTTAGCCCCTTCCGATGATCTAGACTACCTTACTAATTTGGAGTTTCTTACAAACTATGTAGAAAGTCGTTTTGATATCGCCTTAAATCATGCGATTATAGCCAATAATACCGAATTTAGTAAACTGGAGCCCACTTCAGATGGGCATGATTTTACAGCTGAGGGGAATCTATTCTTAACCCGGGCAGACTTAAGGAACTCCCCTATTAAGGTGGTCATCAACGAAATTCGGAATTCGCAAGGCACAAATGGCTTAAATGATGCAGTTGACCTTTTAGTTATCAGGAACCATCTGGACATGAAAAATATGATCCTCAAGAACTTCACAGGCGATGGAAATGTTGATGGTGGTGCAGCTTACCGATTTAATGACATCTCTTTCTGGTCGGATATTCCAAAAGGTGCCGTTATAGTAATCAGGAATAGCAACGGAACTTCATCGGCGGATGTAGATGTGTCTAATCACACGCTGGACTAAATATCAATGATACAAATTACTTTACTAGAGGATCTGAAAATCCATCAGCCTATTTTGACGTTGCACATGGTATAGATATGTGGATGATAAAAGCTCAAAATGGAAGTGGCACTACGACGAACGGTGTATCGGGCGCCATCCATACAGTGTTTGCAGGCAGTTCAACCAGTGTGCTGTATGGGACTGTGCCTGGTGCTAGACTACACTCTACCCTTTCATTTTACTCCACTCAAAATAATGCAAGAAGCATCTATTGTAAAAACACCACCTCCCACATCTATGACTACAAAGATGAAGACGTAAGCCAGGTAGATAGAACAACAACCCCAACTTTGGGAGCGGGTAATACATCCGAAAATACAACATACATCAACCAGCTAAGAAACGGTTGGTAAACAATTCTATTAATTTTTAGATTAAAAGTTCACAAAATAGGTCTGCAAAAAAGCAGATCTATTTTTTGTTAATACCTATGGATGATTGAAAATAAGTATCATCATTTTCCAAAATTAAAACATAACATCAACATTTCCCAATTACGTTATTTCGACGAGTATTTTCAGCATTCTGGTAAATACTGATAATCGATACCGACCTTTATAAGTCAAAAGATTAAATCTAAGAAGATAAAGATAAAATAGTATTAGCAAAAGAAAGCCCTTGATAGTAAATTTGACTACCAATTTAACCTTGTTCAATATAGAACAACAACATTTCTTAAGACCAAAAATATGAGTGTAGAAAATTTAATATTATTTATCATCTCTATTTAACGACCGTGGCGCAAATAAGCGTCTATAAATTCAAATCTTTATTCAGAACAATCTAAATATCAACCCAATTTTAAACCAAATTAGAAATGAAAGCAAAAATAATTAAGCTGTTAAAATTAAAGATATTTGTAATACTTCTCTTCACTGTATTCAATGTAGGTGCACAGGAGTCGAAAAAGAAAACGGGGAAACAAAAGGTAGCTCCAGATTACAACCATTTGGCTTATTCTAATGACAACCCTTATAATATTATGAATATTTATCTTGTTGATAGGCCAAAAAACGGGCAACCAACACCTTTATATCTTTGGGGTCATGGCAATGGAAGCACTCTGGATAGGTTTGATGATAAGTTGTGGGAACGTCTTTCCGCTGCAGGTATTTCAGCTATAAGTTGGGAATCTGTTCCCTTTGTGAAAGACAAAAAAGATTTTAAAGAATGTGAAAAAGACTTTGAACGGGTGATGAATTACATTTTTGAAAATGCCGCAAAATATAACATTGATACAAATAAGATTGTTGTAGGTGGAACCTCAAGAGGTTCTTTTGTAAGCTGGGAATATTCTAACAAAAGCAAAGGGAGAATCAAAGGCGTGTATTCAACTGGTGCCCTGGGTGACCCCATGATGTGGAACGGTTGGGAACCAAGAGATTTTGTAACTCCTAACTCCCCTCCCTTTATCTTTACTTACCCTTCTTCGCCAGGAGATGGAAACATACATAATCCCAAAGCCGGAGAACTAATTAAAGAAAAGTATGTTGAACTTGGCATAGGCGAAAGAGCAAGAATAGAGCATTCCTTAAATAAAAGAGGATTAAATAGGTGGGAGTATATTGTCTCTTTTATTTTTGGAGTGGTAAATTAAAAAATCAACTAGTGATTTTTAATCCTTTAAATAAAACAAAAAGTAATTCTTGATTTATATATACACACCCAACTAAACAAGATCTAAAATTAGTGTCGATAATATAAATCCTGTAAAAACTATAATATTCTCCACTAATTAAAAAAGATAGCAGATAAAACAAAATCTGATTTAAATAATAATAATAACTCAATATTAAATAAAATGAAAATGAAACTTTCTATAATAGGCTTATTTACATTATTTCTGTTTGGCTTTTCGCTAAATAAGGACGTAGAAACAGTAATAATTGGCAATCAAATTTGGATGGCAAAAAACTTGAATGTAAGCCATTTCAACAATGGGGATGCGATACCAGAAGCAAAGACTGACCAAGAGTGGATGAAAGCAGGAGCCGAAGGAAAACCAGCATGGTGTTACCCGAATAAGGATAGTAATAATGAAGAAAAGTTTGGGAAACTTTACAATTGGTATGCGGCAAATGATCCAAGAGGCATAGCTCCTAAAGGTATGCATTTGTCAACCCCAGCTGATTGGAAAGAGTTGGTAATATATTTAGGCGGACTTAATCCTGGTGGCAACAAAATTAAAAGTAAAACAGGCTGGAAAGATAGTGGCAATGGCAGTGATGCTGTAGGATTTAATGCATTGCCAGCAGGAAGCCGTACGGCTGATGGTATTTTTTTCTTGTTCGGAGAATCCGCTTTCTGGTGGCTTGAATCAAAAAATGGTGGAACAAGCGATAATCGCTCTTTTGTAAACAATTATAGTGCAGAAATAGAGATTTCTGGTGCATATAAACGTACTGGTTTTTCTCTTCGCTGTTTAAAAGACTAGTAATAAGGACTTACATCGTCAGAAACACAAATGAAAAAGAATATTTTTAGTCTCGTTCTACTCTTTCTTTACCTAATACTTTCTACTAGGACATTTGCAGAGGTAAAGATGCCAGCAATTTTTAACGACAATATGGTTTTGCAACAGCAAAGCAAAACCGCTATTTGAGGTAAAGCTACTAAAAAAGTAAACGTAGATAAGAACATTGCTACAGGTTGGGCATATCAAATTGCAGTTTGTTATGTCAACGCCAATACACTTAAAATCGAAATAATTTGCGAGGTTTGGCTTTTGTTAGGGAAATCAATACGGAATGTCTATAAAAGGCACCGTAATTAGCCTATTACTAGCCAATCGGAAGAAATTGTTTCGTCACAAAACTCTCGAATACCTTGATTTAAAGTAAGTCGAAATACCAGTTTAGAAGCGATGGACGATTTTAATGCAGGTTTGAGCTTGTGCGAACTAAAGAACGTCACGAATTTCAGTGCAAGTTTAATAGCTTATAGGTCTTTACTTCGCTTTATTTGATATTTATTACTAAGATAATCGCTCAACAAAATTGTTAAATAAATATTCAACCAGTTACTTATCACCAAAAAAACCAATAAAGCTATACCTGTTAAATGTCGTTATTTTTTTCACCTACTCTACGTTCCCGCTTTTGCGATAAATTCTTTTTTAGGGCTAAATAATTTTTGTCGTGTATAACTCTAAGAAAACCTAAATATTGCAGAATATTATATCTTAAAACGATTATGAAAAATATCATTACATTATTATTAACCTTGCTTTCGTTACAGATTTTTGCTCAAAACGCATCTATCGAAGGTATAACGTACGACAAATCAGTAGTTGCACCGCTAGAATTTGCTAGTGTTTCGCTTTATCAAGTTGACAATTCGGTTTTAATCAGCGGTCAGGTGGCAGATGCAAACGGAAAATTTAAGTTTGATAAGCTAAAACAAGGGGTTTATTTTTTGAAAATACAGTTTGTCGGGTATGAAACTTTTCAGTCTGCCCAAATTACATTAGCGTACAATCAAAAACTAAATGTGGGTAAGCAAGAGTTACTGTTAAATCAGCGTTTCTTAAATGAAATTAAAGTAACTGGGCAGGCCTTGCAAAATGTAAACAAAATAGATAAGCAGGTTTATAAAGCCGACCAGTTTGAAGCGGCAAAAGGTGGTACTGCGGTAGATGTTATCAAAAATATGCCCTCGGTAACTGTTGACGGCCAAGGGGAAATTTCTGTTAGAGGATCTAAAGGCTTTTTAGTATTGATAAATGGAAAACCTGTACAAACAGATGCATCAACAATATTAAGTCAGTTGCCCGCCAATTCCGTGGAAAATATAGAACTGATAACGGCTCCATCAGCAAAATACGATGCCGACGGAAAAGGAGGTATTATCAACATCACCACCAAAAAAGGAACAGTTGATGGCGTGGCTTTTATAGCTAATGTTCAAGGAGGTTTTCCTTCTTTAGAAGATTACGGAAATAAGGAAAGTCAGCAACGTTATGGTGCCGATGTTACTTTAAATTACAAAAAAGATAAATGGGATTTATCCGCAAGTGCAAATTATCTGAGAAACGATAATGCCGGCTACCGTGATGGAGACGTTTTTACAATTGTTGGTGATAAAAAAACAACTTTTCCTTCTTTAGGCGAGCGTAGTTTTGATAAGTACAATTACGGCGGAAGATTCAATTTAGGCTTTACACCTTCAAAAAACGACCAGTTTTCTGTAGGTTTTTTCGCCGGACATAAGTTTCAGGACAGACTTGCAGATATTAATTACAACAATACCAACACACAAATCAGCACAGGCAATGTGATTGGTAGAACACAGTATTTTAACTCAAACCTGCAAAACAAACAGGGCGATTTTATACTCGGAAACTTTGATTACACCCACATTTTCCAAGATAAATCATCTTTAAGCTTTGCTGCCGTTTATGAACATGCTAATCTTTATGGATCAACAAAAAACAGAAACATCGAAAGTGCAGATACGGTACAGAATACATTGAGCACTTATAAAAACCCGTTAGACGGCTTTAGGGCGAAAGTAGATTACGCAATAAATATAGGCAGTGGAAAACTGGAAACAGGCTACCAGTATCGCTTAGACCAACAAGATGGTGTGTTTATTTATAAAGTAAAAAACCTTGGAGAAGCAGGTTTTACTGTTTTGCCAGCCTTTACCGGAGATGTAAAAGCAACCAACAATATCCACTCGCTTTATACACAATACTCGGGTAAAGCCGAAAAACTGGAATATGTTGCAGGCTTGCGTTATGAAAACGCCACAAGAGATTTAACGGTGGCTTCGGGTTTAGTCAATAACTATAAACTGAAGCTCAACAATCTTTTTCCATCGGCTAGTGTTTTGTACAGCTTAAAAGATGATTGGAAATTAAAGGCAGGAGTGAGCAGAAGGGTACAGCGCACCAATAATTTTGAATTGAACCCAATCCCAGAAAGAGAACACTCGGAAACCTTAGAACAGGGCGACGCCAACCTGTTACCAGAATTTATCTATTTAGCAGAAGCCGGAGTGATCAAAAACTTTGATAAAGGCTCGTTCTTTAGCACTGTATATTATCAGGATATTAAGAACCCTATACAACGCGTAAACAGTGTTTTTGCCGATACGGTTTTAAACCGCGTGTTTACAAACGCTACAAAGGGCAAACGTTTAGGCTTAGAACTTGGCGCAAATTACAGCCCCATCAAATGGACGCAGTTATATTTAGGAACCAATCTTTATAAAAGTACGCTTAACGGTGTGATACTAAACTACCCCAACAATATCGAAAACTCTGCATGGGTGTATTCCATCAATGCTAACGCAAACTTTCAGGTAACTCCAACATTCAGCATACAGGGAAATGTGAATTACCTGTCGGATAGGCCAACCGTACAGGGAACGGATTCTAGATTTTTATCTCCGAACACCTCCTTCAAAAAGACTTTTATGGATGGTAGATTAACCGCATTGTTGCAATGGCAAAATATGGATATGGGATTACTGAAAAGTAATGAGCAACGCATTACCACATCAGGCCCAGATTTTTACACCACCACAAACTATATTTATGAAGTTGATGTTTTTATGTTGAACCTAAGTTTTAACCTTAATAAACTCACTAAAAAACTGAAATTGCCAAATAGTGAATTTGGAGAGAAGGAGTTTTAGTGTGATAGATGCACATGCAGACCAAATTCAAATATAATTTGTAATCGTAAAAAAATTAAAAATGGGAAATTACCTTTTAAAAAGCCTATTCATAGCAGGTTTGTCCATAGTAACCGTTTCGTGTAACTACAACAATAGCAAGACGGAAACAGCAGATTCAGTTTCAGCTACAGAAAAACCGACTTCACAGGTAGAGATAAAATTCAGCGGGGATACTTCAAAAACAGGGATGGTTTATATTCCCGCCGGTACATTTACGATGGGTGGAGATAACGAACAGGCGGACAAAGATGAATACCCGAAACATAAAGTAACTGTGGACGGTTTTTATATGGACGAGCATGAAGTGACCAATGCGCAGTTCCAGAAGTTTGTGGATGCCACGGGTTATGTAACCACTGCCGAGCAAAAGCCAGACTGGGAACAACTGAAAAAGCAATTGCCACCAAATACACCAAAGCCCGACGAAAGCCAGCTGGTTGCGGCGTCTTTGGTTTTTACACCGCCAAACCACCCAGTAGATCTGAACAATTATTCACAATGGTGGAGCTGGGTTCCGGGAGCAAGTTGGAAACACCCAGAAGGCCCAAAAAGCGACATCAAAAGAAAAGAGAACTACCCTGCGGTTCACGTTAGCTGGGACGATGCTATGGCCTATTGCAAATGGACGGGAAAGCGTTTGCCGACCGAGGCAGAATGGGAGTACGCAGCCAGAGGGGGAAAGCAAGATGAAATTTATCCTTGGGGCAATGAGAACGTTTCTTTAGGTAAACCTAAAGCAAATTCTTGGGATGGGCCATTCCCCAACGCAAATTCGGGGCGTGATGGTTTTAAAGATTTAGCTCCTGTTAAACAGTTTGCACCAAATGGGTACAAGCTTTATGATATGGCGGGCAACGTTTGGGAGTGGTGTGCCGATTGGTATCGCAATGATTATTATCAATCCGTAACAAAACCAGAAGGTGTTAAAAACCCTCAGGGGCCAACAGATAGCTACGACCCTGACGAACCTTATACCCCGAAAAAAGTGGCCAGAGGCGGTTCATATATGTGTAATGATAGTTACTGCTCTGGCTACAGAAATGCCCGAAGGATGAAAAGTTCTTACGATTCGGGGTTGAGCAATATGGGGTTTAGGTGTGTAAAATAGATTGAGCAATATCATACTTTAAAATGCAAAACTCCTCGATTTATAGATTTGGGACTTGCGAACGGAAAGTATTTTACATCTGAATTGATTATTGAATTTTAACCACTGGAGTTTCCCGAAGCTCTGCGCCTAAAATTTTTATGAATCTGCTTTTACAGTTATTAGAAGTGAACTAATTTAGAATTGTCATCTCGCTACCTAGCAAAGGGTCAAAAGAAGGCTGGTACAACACAAAACCTATCTCAATCAAATCCCAAATACATTTATGATAGGTAGCTGTCGATCGAATTTTACTTAACTTCATCAAGTTTCTTCTATTAATATTAAAGGAATCTTTGCCACATTTCCTACAACACAAAATCGCACTAAACAAACTAATATGACTTGTCAATATTTTAGGATTTCCAGCAACGCTCAATAAAAATCTAGTTAATAGGTCCTCAGTCATCGCCTACCTCCAATAATTTCTGAATATCACTACGCTTATAAAAATGAGTTCCGCCAATTTTAGATGGTGTCAAAGTTCCATTGATGCGGAGGTTCTGCAACGTCCCCGGAGAGATGTTCAATAGCTTCCTAACGTCAATTCCTTTCAACCACTTTTGCTCCTTAGTACTTCTATCGCCTACAATATTTTGTATTTCTACAATCAATTCCTGCTTGAAGTTTTGTAAATCTAATTTTGTGAGAATTTCAATATTCATTTTAATTTATTTTAAAGTGAAACTGTACTTATGCTGGTTCTATTGAATGTGGGTTGGTAATCAACATACCCGTATTCGTTCAATTCAATGATAGTCCTATGCCATGTCATCGGACTAATTATTTTTGCTTTCTCCATTACTTCCTTTTTGCAAATTGGGATTGGATTTTCTCCGTTGTTTTCCAACCAAAGACCGTAAAGGGTTAGGAAAACAGCACTATGAGTTGTCCTGATCCGTTGATCATCTTTAATGCCTTCGAGGAAATTCCTCAAAGGCATTAGAAATGGGATTTTATCAGACTTGCATTCCTTGCTTTTTCTGTTTTCTTCCATCTTTCTTGATTGCTTCTTTTACTTCTGTTTTTTGACTACTTGTAGTTTTTGAAACCTGTTCTTTTTGAGCTAAGGTTTGCTTTGGCTCATATACATTCACGATGCGTTCTTTCGGATTTGCCTCAATAAAAATTTGCTTTGATTCATCTCCTTCCATTACAGTTACAGCTTGCCGATTGCCTTTTTTTAACGAGTCCATCAATTGTTGCTTGTCCACTTCGTTCCCGATTCCTTTGATAGGCTGTTCAGAAAGAGCTTTGTCCAAATCGAAGTTGTAATTCTCGTGATAGCGCAACGCTTTGTAGTTGCCACGTTCATCCACATCATTAAAATCAAGCTGAAGCCAAGCTTCATATTTCTCTTCTGTAGGCTGGTATTTTGCATCGGTTCCTTCGCCGACCTGCTCCATCTTCGTCCAATTTTTATTGATTGCTCTACCGCATAAAAGATTGTATGCCTCTTTTTGGGTAATGTTGTTTTCTTTCCCAATAAAGAACCGTTGGTTTACTTCCTTGCCGTTGCCTTTCGTTAGGGTTAAATCATAACTATTAAAGAAATAGAGTTCGCTTTTCGCTGATTTATTGAAGTTCAGCTTAGCAACGACTTCATCCGTCCCGTAGGTGTTCTTAAAGTCTAAGACGAAACTCTTATCGCCAGCTTCCAATTTTTTGTTCAACGCTTCTTCTAGCTCTCGGCCAAAGCCTGAGTAGAAAATCTGATTGTTTAAAAATTCTGAATTTTTCATGTTCATGGTATTTGATTTTAAGGTTAATAGATAATTTACTTTTGGTTATTTTTGAGCAAGACTTGGTAGCCGTCTTTTAGCTTTACTTTGATACGCTTGGTTCGTTTACTAAATAGTCCTTTCGCTGCCGAGATTCCTGCACCTGCAATCTGTGTTTCCATGTTCTGGTCAAAAGGGAGAAACTGTAGGCTTTGGATTGCATTGTCTGAACCGCTTTTTACTGCGTCATTCAGCAAAGCATCTGGAACGTTGATTCCTTCCATTCCGTCCATCATGTCATAAGTGGATAAATCAACTGGCAAGAGGGATTTACCAACTCTAATACTTGTGATATCGAGTTGTAATCTTCGGTTCATGATATTGCAGATTCCAAAAATCAAATGCCCTTTCGGGATAAGCTGATTGTTGAGTTCCACCGCTTCCAACAATCTAAGTTTTACAACTGAGCCTTGTCCAAGCTTTTGTTTTCCTTCAATCACAGCGGGAATGGCTCGGTAGATACTACTCAATTCGTTACTATTTGTGGTTTTAGATACCGCATTGGGGTTTTGAATTTTCCAGATTTTCTCGAGCATCCCGTTGAGTTGTTCAAGTTCAGGGTCAGCTTGCTTACCGATTGAATTGAGATTACTTTGTGTCTTGTTAAGCTGTTTATTTTCGCTTTGCGAATGTTCTTTTGGGCTATACTTTTCAGTCTGTTCAGAATTACTCATAACCGCATTTAATCGTTTCAATTTCATTTGCAGTTCGTTTTCCTGTTGGTCGGAGCTGTATGAGTTTCCAGAATCTTCTTCTTGGTCCTCTTTAGTCCAGCTTGCATCTGAATAAGTCTTCTCCCAAAACGAGCTTCCCTCATTTTCAACGCCGTTTCTAATTGAATCAGCAGTAGCTTTTTCATAATAGCTCATTTTGTCCAAGCCTTTCTGTGCGGACAAATCGACTTCGGGAAGTGTGCTCAATAGATAATTTTCTGATGTGGTTTTTGCCATTAACGAAGAACCGTCGCCGCCACCCATGATCCAAAATATTAGGGTTAAAAAAGGGACACAGATTACCGGCAGACATAAAAGAAACCGTTTGGTTTTTTTGGTTGGTTGATTAAAAAGTTGAATTTTCATAATTTATCGTTTTAAATAGTGTTGGTAAATGTTCTCTAGTTTGTGCAGGCTATCTGCGGATGAAATCCTCGTTTCTTTTAAAGGTTGAATTGTATTGATCAGCAATGGAGATGAACCTTGTCCGAAAATTAGCCAGCCACAATAAAATAAACTCACGCAAGCAAAAACCGTAAATGCAAATCCCTGAATTTTTATCGGGACATTTTTGGTCACTCTTTGTAGTTGCTTTGCGAGGGTTCTTTGATGTGAAATAACCTTCGTAGCGATCCGATTTGCAATCAAATCAGCCTGGTCTTCCACGACTGAACTCTTGGCTCGCTTTTTAAATAGCATGTTCATTATTTATAGTTTAAAGGGTCAATATTCTGGTTCACTAATATCTTCCACTGCTGTATCAGAAAACCGTGAGGATTGTTATCACTTCTAGAAACCTCTCTAATTGTCCCTGAAGTCAAAAGCTTCCTTTTAAGCGTATTAGTAGAGCGAATTATCTCTTGAGTTGCAAAACAGTTGAATTTATAAGGCTGGGTATTAACATCAACTTCCACACTATCGATGTTGATACGCTGACTGATGTTGCCTGAAATAATACTTGTATAAAATCCTTTTTCCTGTAAGTCATCATACGCCTGCTTTGCAGTTCCGTCCGCCAAATAAAGTGCTTGCGTGATGTTTTCTTTTATTGCTTTATCATCAGGGTCAAGCGTGAAGAAAAGACGATGGAAAGTTTTAACGTGATCTCTTGCCTCAACCGCTAGATTCTCTGACCTACTCGACAGATTTGCTTTTACGGCTTGTCCGTTTGCCAGTAAGTAGATTTTGTCGTTTGAGGTCTGCACCGATGCAAATCCTTTATAAACCGCATAAGTACTCAATAGGAAACACAAACTGACTATTACGATAGTTAAAGTTCGTAACTGTCGGAAAGCCGTGTCAATATTTTTCATTTTAGTGAACATAGGTTTTGATTTTAATGGTTAAGAATTGGAAAGTTTACTGCTAAGGTGAGATCCTGCTTGGCTGGTGGTATTCGCTCCAGAGCCACTGCCATTTCTGAAATGATTTACTGCATTTGCCATGCCTCCTATGCCCTTTGAAACACCTGAACTGGTTGCCGATGCTAAACCAGTACTTGAAGTGGAAAGCAATTGCGTCACTTTCTGCACCATTGCACCTCCGCCACCTGCATTTACAATGTAGCCTGCCACGGTTGGTACGGTAAAGTAGCCCACGATTGCGATGATCATAAAAACGAGATATGCGGTATCGGTACTACTGAAAAAAGTGTCGTTATTTTGACTAATCTGGCCAATATCCATGGCCAACATTTTTTCTTGGATTCTGCCGATGATGCTCCCGAAAATATTAGCAACCGGAAGCCATAAGAAGGTATTGATGTAGCGGGCAATCCAGGACGTAAGCGTGTGCTGAAAACCATCAAAAACGGCAATCCCAAAAACAAATGGCCCTAAAATAGACAGTACAACCAAGTTGAAAGTCCGCAAAGTATTGATACATAAAGCAGCTGCCTGAAAAATCACTTTTAATACTTCACTCATCCATTGTTTGATAGAATTCCGGAAACTGTAGGAAAGTTTAGCCATACTGAATTTAAAATCATTGCCCAAACCCTCCATGATTCCTTCGTCTTTCGGGTCATTATCGTAAGTGTATTTATACCACCTATCTCTATTGCCATCGCCCTCATTCCCGACATACATTTGGTAAGCATCACTCTTTTTTACCATGTTTTCTTTTTCTTTCAGAAGCAGATCAATGGACTTATTTGAATCTTTTACCATGGCAGAAGTAGCGCTAACAGTTGGTTCTAAAATGCCGTTTAGAAGATTTAGTACCTGCGGAAAAATCAGAATACAGAAGCCGAGAGCGAACGGGCGAAGTAACGGGTAGAAATCAATTGGTTCAGCGCTTGCGATATGTCGCCAAACTCTGGAACCGATATACCAGATTGCTGCAAAGCCGGCAATACCTTGTGCAACTGAAATCATCTTACTGCATAACGGCATCATTTCTTGGTATAGATTGTCCAATACCGAATTTAAACCTCCAGTACTTCCATCTACCCCTTGAGCCATCAGGGATGCTGGAGATAGGATGATCGCCAAAAAACAGGCTGTGATTAAAATTGGTTTTATATTTTTCATTGGTTTCGTTGATTAGTTTATCCCGTAGTTTTCCTTAATAATTTTTACTTCTTGCATTTCTTTCTTTTTGTTCATCAAAAGCAGGTTTTGCTGTTGAATGAAATAGTTGAGGAACTGGTTTTTGTCGAGCATATCCAAATAAATCCGGTCTATCTCTTTTAGTCTTTCATCATCGCTCATCCGTAGCTTTCCTTCGTTAAGTACCAGCGTGAGGTCATCTAGGTTTTGCAAAGAACTTTTGCCAAGCCTCTTTAAAATCGACTTCGTATAAGAAATTTCATCGCTCGAAAAGTTCTTACTGGATGCAAATTGTCTGATTGTTTGACTTGACGATTTCCCCAATCTTAGCTGTAGCTGAATGATTTTGCTGACCCTGTGATATTTTTTTACCGCTGGATTAACCTTTAAAAGCTTATCCAAGAAAGCTTCATGAATATTGAAGTTCCCCTCCGACAAATCTTTAATCGTCCCGTAGCCTTGGTTGATGATTCTGTAACCATCTTTCATGTCATTCAGGATGTTCTTAAACTGTTTCAGCTTTTCGACATTTAGGATGAGCTGTTTGACTTCCGCACTTTGCGAAAAACCGAACAGATAAAAACTGCATAACATTAGGGTAAGAATTAGCTTTTTCATTTTATTGTGGATTTAAACCGAAAATCGATTTGGTGGTTGAAATATCATTTTGTTCGCTTTTCAATTGCTGGCTGTATCCTCGAATTTGGTTATCGAATAGATTGATAAACTGATAAAGGGATAAATACTCCTTTTTCAAATCGGTCAAGCGTTTTAACCTTTTTTCATCATCCAAACTCAGCTCGTTCGCTGTTATCAATTCCTTATAGTTAGCAAACAACTCGTCAGCTTCTCTATCAGTTTTTCCAATCACTGAATTGAAATATGCTTTTTGTTTCTCGCTGAAATTGGACGTTTTCCAAATAAAGTTTTTTGATTGTTTGCCGGTAAACCTGATGGCAGTATTGAGTTTCTCTATTCCGAGATTTTCTATCGCTTTTGATAGGTTTGGATTCAGTTTGATTTTGTCATTAAAGAAAACATCATGCATATCGAAATCGCCTTCCTTTATTTTCGATATGGTTTTTGAACCCTTGTCAAATACGCTATACCCCTTCTTCATGTAGCCTGCGTAAATTTTTAAGCCTGCAATCTGCTGAATAAGGTACTTTTCTTGCGTTTTTTTCTGTCGAAACCATTCACTAGCGGTTTGCGCACTCGACACCGCGATATTCAATAAGCAGAAAATGATGACTATTAAGTATTTCATATCAATTTGTTTTTATGCCGTACCAACGGCGTATCTGGTTTGCTTCATTGTTATCTTTCGCTCTTGAAATACTGAGCAAGGTATTCTGGCGATTGAAAGCGATCAAATCGTAATAATTTTGATCAATAGCATTTGCAGTTTCCCTGATTATTTTTAATCTTTCTGCGTCCGTCATTTGGACTTCAAATGGCTTGATGACTGTGATGATCTGATCTATATTCTTGAGACTGGCGTTGAGTATTCCGCCGTACACTCTTGACATATACTCCAGCTCAACGGGACTGAAATTTGGATCTCTCTTGCTCAATTCCCAGGCTTTTCGGTAAGCTTTCAACAAATGGCTTTGCTTTGAACCGATGTCTCGAATTCGATGATAGTAACTGATGGCGGATTTAACTTTATTGAGTTCATCGAAATAATCACGGTAAAGCGTCCGCTGTTTTTCTGTCCAGTCCGATATTTCCCCCAATCGGAACTTTGAAAGTTTGTTCTCCAATACCTTTTGCGCATTCTGCAACCAAATGGTCTTGTTCTGTAAGCGTTGAACCTTTAGATCGACCGCCTTCACGATTTTCTTCACGCCCGCCTTAATCACTTCTGCGATTACCAATTGGGCTTTTACTTCTGCTGGCTTTAATGTCATGCTTACTAACAGGACAGCTAGAACTACGATTTTTTTAAACATATTTTTCCTCCTTTTCTTTTAATTTGACTTTGACCAACGCGATGATTCCTTCTTGTATACTTCCGTGTTTTTCAGCGTATTCAGCCACTTCCACTCGTTCCGAGCCTTCCGTGGTGTATGCGTAATATTCTTCCGGGCATAGCTCGTTTTTATATACCTTCATCTCTTGCCCTCCCAGATCAATAAATATTTCACGGTTATCTTTGTTGACCGATAGCAGAACTGCTTTCCCTTTTTCTGAAAGTCCGAGAACATCTTGGAGCTGATCAAACTTGTTGAGGTACTTTTTCATATCCATCAAAATTTTGATGTCCGCATTATTGATGATCGCATCTTTGATGATTGGGGAGCTGACTAAATCATCAAGTTCTTGAGTAATTACGATAGGGATTCCGTTAAACTTTCGGATGGTTTTAAAGGCATATTTAAGGAAGTTTGCCATTCCTGATTTTGCGATTGCTTTCCACGCTTCATCAATCGTTAACACTTTTCTTACTTTTCCAAGCTTTCGCATTTTGGAGATGAACATTTCCATCACAATAAGTGTGACTACTGGAAAAAGTATCGGATGATCTTTGATATTGTCAAGCTCAATGACAATAAAAGGTTGGTTGAGTAGGTCAAGATTCTCTCTTGCGTTCAGCAAATAATCAAACTCTCCACCTTTGTAATAAGGTCGCAACACATAAAGAAAATTGTCCAGATCAAAATCTTTATCCTTCACTTTTTGTGCGCTTAATATTTTAATAAAATCTTGTTTTAGGTATTCGTAGAAAGAATCAAAACATGGAAAAATTTCATCTGATTGACTCACTGAGGAATAAAATCCTTGAAGCGCCTCAGACAATGCAACATACTCACTTCGATTAAACGAGTCATTTTCCTGCTTCCATAACGCAATCAGCAGTGCTTTTAAGCTTTCCTTTTTCTCGGTGTCCAATTGATCGCCCTCGCCAATATAAAATGGATTGAATTTTATTGGGTTTTCTTCCGTGTAGGTAAAGTAGTAGCCGTTGACCAACTCACACAATCCTTTATAACTTCCCCCAATATCTACCGTCACACAATGCGCACCTTGCCTAAAAAGCGTACTTAAAATGTGGTTGACGGTCATGCTTTTTCCACCACCAGATGTTCCGCAGACCAGCATTCCCATATTGGAAGTCAATCCGTTTTTTCTAGGTTCATCAAACAGATCTACGTTTACTGGTTTCGAGGCTAAACGGTCGCAGAAGCGAATTCCAGATTTAGAGTTAGAACTTTGATAATTCGTTTCCATATTTAGGAAACAGGAGGCTTGTTCCGCAAAAGTGTCGAAGGTATCGTTCATAGGAAAATCAGCTTCGTTCCCTGGAATTCCAGCCCACCATATCTGCGGTGCGCCGATAGTTTCAGCTTTAACAGAAGCATCCATTTGGGAAAAGGCTGTTGTAACCTGATTGTTCATTTCCTGCAATTTCTGCTGGTTTTCGCTCCACACCTGCACATTGAAATGCGCTTTTACGGGCAAGCGTTGTTCACTAATTGCCTCATTTAAAAAATCATTGGTGGCATCTTTGGTAATCGCATTTTCTCTGGAGTAAGAAGAAAGCGACTGTAACCTCAATCTTTTCTTCTCGAATTTTTTGAGTGTAGAGCTGGCATCTCCAACAAAAATATATTGGTTATAGATATGTTCGCAAGGTAAAAGTAAGCCCAAATGACCAGCAAAACTTACTGGAAACTTTGTCTTGTCGGTTGAGTATTTATCATAAGTCAGTCTTGAACCGCAGTAATGAGGCAGATCAATTGCATCGCCGAGCGTGTAAATCTTCAACTGTTTCTCCCCGATTTTTAACGCATTATTGAATTGAAAGTCACTAAAAATTGGGGTATCGGTTTCTTGGTTTAAAAAGCTGTATTGCTCAATCATTCCTGTTTGTTGTGGCGAACTGCTCAATTCTTCCGTTGTCATCCGACGGAGCTTTACTAACTTAGAATCCTGAACGATAGATTGGAATTGATTTACTATATCTGTAAAATCCGCTAGAACGTTTTTATCCAAACAGTCTTTAGGTACTAAGCTCGGCCTTACTAAGTTCGACACCAAAGAACTACATTCGCCACGTCCCTTCGGTTTTTTGGTCAAAAACAGATAGCTTTTATGCTCCAAAAATGGGCGGTCTTTAAAATGTTTTGCACTGGCAATATTCAAAAAATCCTGACTTGAATTTGCCTGCTCTTTATATTTTTTTTCCAGAAACCAGTCTTGTTTATGGAGTATACTATGCTTCGGTAAAACCTTGATTGCTTTAACCCAAGACTGATGGATGTTTTCGTAATCTGCATCCGAAAGGGTAAAAGCTTCGGGCAATTCCACCTCAAACACAGCTGTAAAATCTCCTTTTTTCGACAGGATAAAATCATGTTCGATTCCCATAATCGGGAAATGCTTTAATAAATTATACTCCATGGCTATCCTTCGTTTTTTAAATAGAAAACTGATCTATTGTAAGTTTTAATCTCCTTTGGCATTCTAGATTTAGCTATCATTTTCATCATTCCGTAAATGCCATATTTGTTGCTCCATTGATAAAGATTCTTAGTTAAAAGCAGTCCTGCTGTTAAAATTATGGCTAAACAGATATAGGTGTGAACTCCTAAGATGTAGAGGACTGAAAACAGAATAAGTAGCGTTAAAAGCCCTGCACCGAAATACCAGATATACTGTGCCTGCAAACCTCGAAACTCGATAGGTTTGTTGATGTTTTTATTGATTGGGTAGATGCTGTTTTTCATATTAGATAGATATTCTGATAGATTTACGTTGTTGATTTTCTGCAATCATTATCGGTCGAACTACTGCCTCTTGTTCATCTATTTCGACAATTTGCTCTTCCGTTTGTTCCCCCATCTGATGCTTCGTTAGTTTGGTATTGATTTCCTTTTCCAATCGTGAAAGCTCCGTTTTTAGCGCTTTCAATTCTTCTTCCTTACCGAACGGTTGTTTCATTAATTCGCTGATTGCTTTTATTTCGCTTTCAGATGCAACAACTGTTTTCTCCTGTCGCTCCCTTAAAACATTCACTTTGTCAATAGCATTTAAGAAATATCGCACTGCCAGTTTTGGATTGTCCACATTTGGCTGACCATGGTTAAAACTGTATTTGATGATACTTTCGGGATGCTTGGCGTAGAAAAAATTTACTTTTTCAAAATCGATTTGTCCTTTGTTTTCAAATGCTTCTCGTTTCTGAGAAATGAAAAGTTCAAAACCATATAGATTTCCTATTTGCTTTGTTCCCTGAAAATCATCTTTGGGATTCCAGTTTTTATGAAGATCAATCAGGTATTTACCAACTGCCTCGTTGGGCTGATTTTCTTTACTCTTGATTTTAACCGGGTTAGATTTTGTCCCGTCCTTTTCAAATGATAACTGCTTGTTATAGTTTTCGGCATCTTTAACTAAATCTTTGAGTATTTCTTTTGATTTTGGAAGCCGAGATTCTAAATCTTCATGCTGAAATCTGTATTTAGCTACCTGTCTAAAATGAGCAGTTTTCGAACTTTCTAAAACCACAACTTTTTTCTCCAATTTTGATTTTTCTAACAGCGAAGTATCTCCCGAAAGAATGGCTACATACTCGGCGAAGTTCATTCCGGTCTGTTCGTCCATTCCGCCCTCATCAATACTCCTTTTACTCAGCCCGCAGTTTTTCATTTGACTAATGAAGGTTTGCTTGTTCTTCAGCAGATTGAATTTGTAATTGTCCAGAGATTGCTCTACAGCATAGATGTAGTTTTTAACTTTATTGTTGAAATGTGATTTAGCCAATAAGTTCCCTTGTCTGGCACCTCTACCATTTCTTTGTTCCAATTCAGATGGTTTCCAAGGGATATCCATGTGGTGCATCGCAACCACCTTAGCTTGTACATTTAGCCCAGTTCCTGCTTTTTCAGTACTGCCCAGCAAAACCCTGATTTCGCCTTTGTTCATTTTGCGGAACAGTTCCGGCTTTTGGCGGTCGGTCCAACTATGGATAAAAGTGATTTCCTCTTTCGGGATATCGAAATCACGAACCAATTTATCTCTGATCGCATCGTAGATATTGAAACGGTCAGGTTTTGGCGTTCCAATGTCGGAGAATATGATCTGAGTTCCTTTAGTATCATGGCTTTCTTTGTAGATTTCGGCAACTTTTCTTGCGCAGGTATTGGCTTTGTTGTGGGGATGGTCTTCATATAGATTTTCATCTACCAATCGCATATCTGCCGACATCTTCTTCGCATAGTTTGTCGCTATTAGCATTCGGCCTTTGTCTTCCTCTTTTGTAAGTGGCGCTCTACCAATCAAAGTTGCATCGCCGGTTTTTGCAAACTCCATCAACCTGCTGATAAAGTCACTTTGTTCGGGTGTGGGTTTAATGTTAACCAACTCTTCATCCAAGTCAGGTTTGTCCAGATTGATATGTACTGCCGTTTTAAAATCTGTGATTTCGTTGTAGAACAGTGCAAGCTCAGGGACTTTAATAAAATGCCGAAAGCGTTCCTTCGCTACAATTTGATTAGTGATAGAAAATTCAAAATCAGTGGTCTTTTTAGCGAAAACGGCAGCCCACGCATCAAAGTTTCCAATATTTTGGCGTTCCAGTTCTCGCGGACGTAGATATTTAAAAATCAGATACATTTCCGTCAAGCTGTTTGATATTGGTGTACCCGAAAGAAAAGTAACGTTTAAGTCGCTCCCGTGTTCATCCTGAAGCGTCCTGATAGCGAACAGCATATTCAATGCTTTTTGGCTTCCCTGCGTATTTCCCAACCCAGCAACTCGCTGATGGCGGGAGGTAAATCCAAGGTTCTTGAACTTGTGCGACTCATCAATAAACAAGTGATCAACACCCATTTGCTTGAAGTCTATTCCAACGTCTTTTTGCCCTTCTATTTTTTTAACGATTTCCTGAAGCTTGGTGTTCAGATTGTTTTTACGGATTTCTAAACCCTTTAATAACTTCTTGGACATTGCACCTCCTAAAGTTTGAATGGTAGCTAGATCCTTCTCCAGATTATTAATTTCCTGACCTAAAATCTCATGTTGTTTTTCTGGCGACTGTGGGATTTTCCCAAACTGGTCATGGGTTAATATGATGCAGTCCCAATTGTTATTTTTGATCTCATGGAAAAGCCTTAACCGTTTGGCGGGGGTAAAATCCTTTTCTCCAGGCGCTAGTATTTTTGAATCTGGATAAGCTTGGCGATACGTTTCTGTTATTTGCCTAACGTTAGCTTTTAATGCAAGAATCATTGGTTTTTGCACTGTTCCCAATCTCTTCATTTCTTGTGCAGCGACAATCATCGTCAAGGTTTTACCCAGACCAACTTCATGGTCTATCAGTGCGCCTCTATTCTGGATGATTCTCCATACCGCGTTTTTCTGAGAGCTATATAAGTCGTCAATTCCAAGCGTATTCTTTTTTAAACCTGGGAATTTTAAATGTGCGCCGTCGAACTCCTGTAAGACATAACAGTTGAATTTTTCATTATAGAGATTTTCTATGATTTTTTGATCTTCGATAGCTAAATCTTTTAACCATTCTATAAAGCCGTTCCTGATACCTTCTATTTTCTCAAATGCCAATTGGATTGCCTCGTTGTCTGGTAGCCTAGCTGTTCCACTTCCGCGACTCACTTCATAAGTAAAGTGTGGATTCGTGTTTTCTAAAGCATGTTCTAAAAGTGTATTGCCATAAGTGGTTCTGCCACTTTTTGGGGTAATCGAATACTGATTTCTAATTTTCGGACCATAGTTTTTTACGTTTACTTTGAAAACATCTACAGATGGCAGGTAAGTGATTTCAACATCCGATTCAAAAAGCTCAGAAGCAAATTTCTCATAATACGATACCGGTATCCAGCGTTCTCCTAAATTGAAGTCTAAAATTTCAAATGGGATGATTTCCGGTTGCACTTTCCGAATAGCGTCTAAGCTGGCTTTAAAGTTTACGTCCTCTGGATGTTTTTCATGTTTAGCTTCTGCTTCTTTCAGTTTCTCAACCACGTTTCCAGAAAGGTATTGCGTAGTGGTCTCCCAGTCATCTTTTGCTGGATTGTACAAAATGTGCGGTTTAAGCACCATTAAAGTCTCCGGTTCGCTTTTACCTAAGCTTTTGCTGATCCGCGGAATATCAACTTTGCCAATATCACTTAAGCATCTACCCAATGCTTCAACTGGATCTTTCGTAAAAAAAACAGCTTCTTTTTTAACGAGTGGTGCTTTTAGAATATCCGCTTTAACAAAATCCAAATTATCCCTCTTTTCTAAAGAAGAGAGCATCATCAGACCAAAAGCATGGTCTTCAAGGATTTTCCTTTTGTTGGCTGGGAGGTTCAGACTGCCATATTCTTTGGCGAATTCATCGTAATTCTTATTTGCAGTTTTTCTTAGTGTTTCTAAGTTTTCTTCATCTTTTTGGTGGTCAAAGCTTAAATAGGCATCTCTTAATGAGATGTATTTTTTATAGAAATCTAAATCTTGATTCGCTATTGGACTCAACGTAGCTGTACTTTTATCTGCACCAGTAGCGACTAATCTTCCTACTGTTCTGCCATCCTTCCACAGCATCCCTATTTCTTCGTAAGGTTTTAATTTGATTGCTATATTTTGATGTGCAATAAGTTTGAATGGATTTTCGAAGAATGGAGCGGTGCTTTGTATAAACTCGATATTTGCACCATTGATCTGATTATTTATCAAATTCAATTCAGTACTTAGTTCAGATACCTTCAACCATTTATTGGTCGGTCTGATTTCGGCAATATTGCTGTACAGCTTATATTGAAAATGATTGTTGCTTCGGTTTTTTGCCGTAATCAAAACGATGCCTTCGTGGATTGGATTTGCTTTGGGGCTGAGAGTGCTGACCAACTTCGCAGTTTGTGGATTTACTTGAACCACGTCTAAATCATCCAGATAATCTATCGCTCTGTTGGTATTAGTTTCGTTCGGAACATCAAAAAGACCAAGTTGAGTAGTGTTTGAGCTTACCTTGTGAACAGGAGCATTTAAGAAAGTAAGCTTTGTGTTTTGCGACGCCTTTTGCTTAACGAAGGACTCTTGGAGCTGGATCCATAATGATCGGTTGAACTTCGTCAGTAAATCCGAAGTAAGTATAGCCGATAGTTGCTCAGAAATGTCTTCGATAGCCCCACTTTGTGAAATACTTACATGTGGTTTGCCGTATTGGTTAGTACCCATGCTAACCTTGTTGCCACAATACAGGTCGGTATTATAACTGATATACTCATTGATGAAATATTTATCCTGCCCATTGTGTTTTTCCAACGTTTCGCAAAGCATACTGTCGTCAAGCCCCAATTCAGTTTTTGCCGAATTTTTCTGAACCATAAGCAAATGTGTTGGCGCAGTAGTACCAGCATGGTCAGTCATTAAGTTCTCTGGCATTACCGCTAAACTCACAAAATCCGCCCGATTGAAAAGATAGCTTCTCGCAGGTTTATTAGCAGGTGTATTCAAAAAAGCATCGGTGGTTAGGTAAACCATTAAACCTCCTTCGCCCAAATGATCTAAGCCTTTTGCAAAGAAGTAATTATGGATTTTAGACTTTACGCTATTATCCTCAACTGTTGGGTCAAAGACATTGAAATTCCCGAACGGAATATTACTGATTACTAAATCATTTTGCGGTTTCGCTTCTAACTCCTCAAATCCTTTATGATTTACCAAGTGTTCAACTTGGGTATTCTCCATAAAAGACGTTAAAACTTTAGCTGTCAAAAAATCTTTTTCCACCGCTTCAATACGCTCTAGTGCAGGGAATTTTTCGATTGCTTTGGTGATAAAAACTCCAGCGCCAGCACTTGGTTCATAGAGGTTCTTTGGGCTTAATTGTAGTTTTGCTAAGGAATTGTAGATTAATTCGGGTAAAAATTCTGGTGTATAAAAAGCGGTAAGTACGCTGTTCTTTGCGGATGATATGGCTTCTTGATATTCAACTGGAGAAAGTTTGTCTTCCAACAACTGATGAAACTCCATCATACTTGTGTAGAGCTTCAGGTCTTCGGAGGTTGCCCCCAGTTTCTCCCATTCTGAAATCTCTGCCTTTGGGTAAAGAATTGCTTTTATCCCACCAAAACCACCATAATTTTTAATGGCATTTGACTCTATAGCGGTAAGAGGGATAGTTTTATCCGCTCTTAAAGCGATTTTCAGCGCATTAATATTAGCAGTTAGTTGTTCAGCTGGGCGAAAAGACATAAAGCTGTTTTTAGTTTTGTTTTAGATAATCGTTGATAAATGCCGTGAGCGCATAACGAAGCATAGGTTTATCTTCGCTCTCGGCATTAAATGGAAATTCTTGAAATAAATGCTCCGTTTCTTGGATGATGTTGATGGCCTCAAAAGTCAAGGTTCCGTTCTCTTGCATTAACAGATAATCGCCTGCGAATTCTTCTTCCAGTAAAGTTTTCAGGTACATAAATTTGGAAGGCTTCAGATCTTCTGTCATCCGATTCATACAAAGTTCTTTGATGATATAGCTGGGTTTTCCTGACTCAATTAAGTCTTGAATGAACGTACCGATAGTGGCTATTTTCTCCTCCAGATAATTGTTTAGGGAAAAGGTTTCCTCCAAATGAACCACCAATTCCGGGTTGCTTTCGCAGAGATAAGTGTGGAGTTTTGTTTTTAAAATAGTCTGCATGGTCAGTGGTTTTTATAATCCAAAAAATGATTTGATGATTGTTGCAACCACCACTAAAAAAACACAGCTCCCAAACCAAGCGGCCGCAACTTTGCTGGTATCCTGATCTCCTGCATTCCATTTTTGGTAAACCTTGACTGCTCCAATCAATCCGATAAGCGCACCGACAGCGTACATTAACTGCGTACCGCTTTCAAAATAGCTCCGTACTTTCTGGTTTGCTTCCATAATCCCAGCATTACCATCCTGTGCAAAAATTGGAAGAGCTGTAGCAATTAGCACTGTGGCTAAAGCCAGTTTTATAAAGTCAATATTTTTTAGGCTGATCTTTTTCATATTTATCTTGTTTGTTTTTTGTGTGAGAGACTTCCCTTTAACTCTCCGTTGCTGCCTCAACGGAGAGCAGGGATTTAGCGACCATCGCTACACTTCTCTGTTATGGAACATTTGCCTAAGCACTGGCGTGGATGGTGGCTTTTTGGTTTTAAAAAGATTTAAGGATTGCTATCCCATAAAAGCATCGCTTCATCCTCAGTCAACTTTATTACACCATATTCATTGCATTCCTTTACGATCAATTCATTGATGGCGGGCTGAAAATCACTTCCTTTTAGGTTTGGGAATTTTTGGATGATTGAAGTTAGATGTTCTTTAAAAGCTAAAGGCTGATATTCATGGTCGGAGGCAAAACCAATTCCCTCTTTTAGCTCATCAATCAAATTGTCCACTTCCTGATTTTCTGATGCTGGTTCATGCCAAGCTTTTGCTTCAACAGCATTTTCTTCGGGCTCTTGATTTTCATCGATAAATAGCGGATTGTAATTATCGTTTGCGCTTTTCGGTATTATTCCTTTTAGCTCATAACCGTAGCAGTAAATTATTACGACTAAGTAATAGCAAAGCACCAATAATGTGGTGCTGATTCCGAATGTTGTCCAAGAGATGTTTTCCATAAGTTCCAAACTTTAATTGTTTTAGCGATTTGTTGAAACAAAGGTGGCGAGGATTTGAAAGCCGTCGGGATACAGGTTTTTTCTTGCATCCCAGTATCCCATGTAAATCAGAGGGTTAAAGCTTATTCAGGAAGAATAAACCAAAGTATTTCGGGAATTATTCATCAATTACGCTACAAATTTAGCCCGCCAAGCCGACAACGGTTCGCTTCGCAAGGGTCGTATTTAAAAAATGGGTATCCACCTAAGGGTGGAGCCTCCGCATTTTTGAAATCTCCACCCTTCCTTTTGTCGGCTTAGCGAGCAGTAGATGCACCATAATTCATTCAATAACATTTAAAAACTTAATTATTATGGAAAATCGCATCAATCAATCAGCATTTCAGGTAGCAGAAATTAGTATCAGTTACAGTTCAAAAATCAAAAATTCTGAAAGACCTAAACTCAACTCCTCAAGAGAAGTGTTTCAAGTTTTTTCAGAGACTTGGGATTCTGGTAAGATTGAATTGTTGGAGCAGTTTAAAGTGTTATTGTTGAACAGAGGAAACAGAGTGATAGGATTGTTTGAAGTTTCTTCTGGAGGAATTTCAGGAGCTATAGCCGACCCTAAACTGGTTTTTGGAACTGCATTAAAGGCTTGTGCAAGTGCAATAGTTTTAGCGCACAATCATCCATCTGGAAACCTGAGACCTAGTCAGGCAGATATAGATTTAACCAAGAAAATGAAAGCAGGTGGTAGATTGTTGGATATTGATGTTTTGGATCATTTGATCATTACCACAGAAGGTTACTATTCCTTTGGAGACGAAGGAATGATGTTTTAGGTAGATAGACAAAATAAAACCCGACTGGTTTGTGAGCCAGACGGGTTTCCCATAATCTTTACTTTATAAACTATGCCTCGTTTTTCTTAGCGGTTACTTCAGTACGGATGTCCTGCGCCAATACTTTCGCTTGTTGCATCGCATTTCTCAAACGTGTACCTGCAGCTTTGTTTCCTTTGTCAAAAAAAGCGGTTGCTTCTGCTTCTGCACCTTCAATTAAGGTTTTCAATTCTTTAAATTTATCCATGTTGTTTTTAATTGTTTGAACTAAGATAGGGATTTTGTTGGAGGATATGAGAAAGCTCGTCCATTAACTACAACTTGGAAAAACCACAACACCTTATTCTACCTTACCAAAATTGAAATATTAAATTAGATAGAAATAGCATAACCGCTAAACCTACTGAAAGCGTTATTTTGCCCCAAAAAGACGTTTTTGTAGCTCCATTAGATGGTTCAAAAAAAGACATTAACAAAGTGGCTAAGAAAAGCCAGCTGATAAACAGAGAGATTGTTCCCAAAAGCTTTTTCCAAATACTAATTTCAGTAAACCATGGGTAGCTTAAACATAGTAAAAGTATCAACCCAGAAAAGCCTAAAACAATATATTTTAACACTTCTTTTCGGGGCTTTACCTGAAAGTTATACCTAATATTCAGATTTTGGACAGTAGCATAAGGGATGATGAAAATATCTCCCGGGATAACTTTTGTATTGCCTGAAGTTTGAGAGAAACGGCTAGAACCAGTCAAATATAGAGCCTCTATTTCATGGTTTTGGTTTAGAGTATATTGAGTTAAGAGACCCGAAAACAGGTTTGATTTTCCATTATTATCTTTTGTCATGACATCTACTTCTGTAGAAATAACCTTCCCGATTGCATTACCATTGAATTCTTTGGTTTGTAATATTTCGCCTCTAAAGTAATAATGCCAATGGTTTGTAAATCTAAATGCCGGGCTTTTTAAATCTAACTGTAATGCCCTTACTATCTTGTAAAAAAACAAACCCAATGCAGCAGCTAAGCAAACTGAATACATTGAATAAAGAAGAATGTTAAGTAGTTGAGAAAGACTAAGGTTGGGTAGGCTGTTACCTAAAACATTTTTGTAAAACAGCAGAGCTCTAACTTTGAAATCCGCATATTTGATGTTAATGATTCTGCTGTAAGAAAGTAAACCAAGTATTTGAACAATAATACCCCAAAATAGACTGGTTATTATTCTGTCTGCAAATAACCCTGAATTAAACTGTTTGGAAAAAGCACCCTGAAAATAGAATCGTTTGAATATAATACCCGGTACAATTAATATTATTACATAAGCGATGCTAAAAATAGTTACACCAGCATCCATCCAATTCTAGTAGGTGGTCAATGTAATCTTTTCTTCGTTACTTAAAGTAACAGTTGCTGTTCCTTTTTTACCAGATTTTTCCAATTCTTTTAGCGTTTTGAGCGCTTCTAAGTAGTTTTTTCTGTCATCTGGATTAGCCATAATTTCTTTTACCTTATTGCTCATGACATCGGTATCAGCACCAAAGAAGGTATCCAAAACGCTTAGCATATTTGTAGATAATTCTTTTAGAAGGGTCATGTGTGGATATTTTAGTACCAATATAGAGATATTTTTATAAAAGCAACAATAATACCAGCGTAAAATTATTTCAGTTTTGTATTCAAGAAACATGACGACGTGTGTTGTATTTAAATAACCGCTTTATTCAGTATGGAAATTCAATATGTTCTCAAGTATAAAAAGTGCTCTGAGGATTGTTAACAGTAGAACTATTATGCTAAGCATAATCCAATAATATAAAACCCATATGTCTGACATATTTACGAAACGCAAAACGTAAATAACAAGGGTAGTGAAAATTAGCGATTTTATACCACCCTTTAATAATTTAGTTGTCTCTTTATAAAGACTAGAGTTACAAAACTTTTCCATTAAGCTTGGATTTTTGTTTTCTGCTAAATTTCCTGTTTTGAAGGTAATTAAAATCGTTAAAAAAGTTAATATAAAACCTGCCAAGGTTAAAAGAATAGTTGTTGTCTCAGATGCAAGGCTCAGGATTATCTCGTCTTTTGGTATTTTTAGAATGCCTAATCTAATATTATAATTCATCACTCCGACAACACTTAATCCTAAAACATAGTCAATAAAAACAGGGAATCTAAAATACAAGTCAAGAACTTTCCTCATAGCTCGCCAATAAATTTATCCATATCTGGCTTGACTAGCTCATACCACTTTTTGTTACTGTTTAGTGATTTTGTATCTATAGATATCTCAAACCCTTTTTGATTTTTTATTAAGTTAATAGTTTGTGTTTCATCAGATTCATCTGTGGTATATTCTAAAATAAAATTTTTAAAAGCACTCATATCAGTATCCTGATTTTTGATACTTCTAAGTAACTTTTTAATTAATCCAGAGCCTTCGTTGGTGCTCTTTATCGTTTTTCCACCCTCGGATGCATCGAAAAATGCCTTAATGTTAATAGCTCTAGTGTTTAGCAATCTTCCAAAGGAACTTAGTCCAGTGAAATAGCGGTTTTTTATGTTCGGCTCAATCATTTCCAAACCCGGAGGATCGATTTTCAATTCGAAACTCAAAACGTCTTTTAAGTCCTGTAAAAGTTTGTCTAAAGATACATCTAGATGGATTTCTAATTTAGTTTCCTTTGCTAACTCTAGAACAGTATGAGCCACGTTTCTAAAATAAAACTCAATATCAGTATAACGCGGACCATAAAAATTATATTCACAGCAAATAAATGGTTTATTTTTGCTAATATCAATATAGAAATGTGTTACCTCGACTAGGTCTCCATAAGTTTTTCTCATCTCGTCTAAAGAGACTAACTTATAAGTATCATAAGGCTTTAACATCGGAGTTTTACCTTCTCTTATTACCCCAATTCTACATTTGTAGCGACGTTCTATGTGATCGAAACTAACAGAGTCTATAAACAATTCCCTTGGATTTGAGTTTTCCCTTTGCTTATGTCTATCCACTAGGTGCACCTTATTGTCTAAGTTGACTGGTGTTACATAATGAAGCACTTTTTTGAGTATTTCAACAGAATTTAAGTTGTTATGTTGCTTTCTAGGTTTAAATAGAAGAGAGTAAAAATTAAAGATAATCGTGATATTAGCCATTAAGAAAAAATTATTTTTACACGATTTGTGTTTTATTAATCTCTATCAAAAGTAGTTATTTAAACAAATAATTTTTGTTTTTTATGATGCAACATTATTTGTAACGAGTAAAATTATTATTCGCAAGATTCAAACCCCTTCAACACCCGGAAAATCTTTTCCAATAATCCTAAAATAGTCTCGAACCTTTCTTATCAAGCTACTTCTGACTAAAGCCCATTTTTTGGGCTTCAATAAAATCAATTCGTGGGTTAGAATGTCCGGGTCTGGAGGGACTGCGTTTTTACGAATTTCAAATTTCAACAGCAAGTGGGGTCGGGATGTGTTATGGCTGATTTAAAATGATCTTATATCTTTTCCAACAACTCCATTTTTACAAACTCATAAGCTTCACTAATCTTATAAGATAGTTCAGGCCTTAATAACCCTTCCATATCTCCTAAAAAATCCTGATCCTCAATTTTCTTCTCCATGTTTTCAAGAAACTCTTTTTGCGTTACACTATTATCCTCTTTCTTCATATAAAATTTCCAAGCTTCTATAATTCTATCTGTATTTACATCAGTCTTTGTCATTGCAAACCACATATCAAACAAGTCTCTTCCTTTTCGTCGTTGGTAAAGAGCTCGCATTTTAGTTCCCAGCAACTCTGCTAATTCATAAGTGGGTATTAAAACTTCACCCGAATACCATTCTGATTGCATCGTGTGTTCCATATCTTGAATACCATAAATAGTATGGTGTTCCCGACAGTTGACCTCAACTTTTAGCCTTAGTGGAATTCCACCTTCAGCATCAAATCGGTAAATTAATGTATTATTATGTTGTTTTTGCTTACGGATAGGTTTATCGCCCAAGAAAGACAAAACCTCACGAAGCTTATCCATAATGGGACCGAATGGCTCAGCTGTAATTTGCACTAAATCTATATCTTCAGAATATCTTGCTGCGGGGGAAAGGTATAACTTATGTAAAGCGGTTCCGCCTCTAAATGCCAATCGTTCTTTTAAATAGTCATTGCTATAGATTGCCATCAAAGCTCGCTCAATAACCAAATCCTGTTCTACTTGAAAATCTTCCTGCCAAGGAGCTTTTTTGCGCCATGCTGTTATATATGCCTGTGGAATCATAAATCTGTTTCTATATCTATATTTTGCACAACCTTCCAGTCATTGCCGGTAAGCATCTCTCGTCTTTCTTTTTGTGGTCTCAATAATACCGGAAAATAATTCACTGTTTTTAAGTGCTCTTTTATGGGGTCGCTCAAATCCCGCCTATTTAAAATTACTTCCAGCAGAAACCCAAGCCGTTGAACCGCAGTGATAGGGACATACCGTTTAGCCACATCAAGCATTTTATCAGGGTTTATGCTTTCACAAAGTTCTTCCAGCACCGTCGCCACTCTATTAAAACCGCCAGCCTGATCAAAATAATTTACCAGATCTAGTGCAGTTAATTCCGCTGATGAAACATTTATGTAACCTGTGTCAACTTTTTTTTGAACGATGTCATCTTTAGCCCAGTTCTTTTTTATGTAAAAGTTGATTTTCAGGTTATTGCTACTGATTTTTCTTAAACTAGGTTTCACGGTAATTACGGAGAAAGATTGGGGTTGCTGATGAGCAGCGCCATAATAGCTTGCTGCATTAAGCAAGCCTACATAATAATCTTTCTCTAAAAATTTCATCAATTCCGCAATAAATAAAGAAGGGGGAAGGATGCCTTTGCTTCGGTATTCTGGAGTGATTACCACATAAAACTCATTTCTTACGAAGGCAATCGCTTTTTTCTTTTTTAATCTCTGTAACGCTTTCTTAATTGCCTCGTCAGATTGTTCAAACTTGTTTCTTACCTCTGCTAAGGAAAATGCATACTTTCCCTCCGAACGTAGCTCGTTGATAAATTGATCCAAATAGCGATAAGTAATACTCATTTAAGTTTTTGATTGCAAAAAGGGATTTAATTTATCCCCTTTTGCTGATGTAAACTTAATAATAATTATATAATTATAACATAAGCCCAGCTTAATTAGTGACTATCTACTAATTTTTGCATTTTCCCGATAGTATACTGTTTTTTACGTTTTGGCAACCCATATACATCAACCCAGCATTGACTTTGCCCATTACGTCCATTTTTGTTTGATTAAAGATGAACAGTCCCAAATTTCTCCCCATAATTTTTTATAAAGTTTTTCAAAATCCTGCCAATTTTCAGGCTTTCTTATCTGTGTGGGAGAAATCATAGGTTAACTGCGTTTATTATCTTAATAATACTAAATTACAAACATCCTTGATTATTAACCTAATAATGACTTTTCACTAACAACAACAACTCTAACCAACGACCCTCAACCTCTACCAACCAACCCACCCACAATAAACATTAATCATAATACCATCCCAAAATATAAGCTTAAAGCTAAATTTCAAACTCACAGAAAAAGTGATAATCTCAACATACTAAATAGTGCCTTAAATTATTAGATATTGATGTTTTAGATCATCTGATCATTACCACAGAAGGTTAAATTCCTTTGGAGATGAAGGAATGATGTTTTAGAACAGCATATAAAAATAAAACCCGACTGGTTTTTGAGCCAGTCGGGTTTCCCATAATCTTTGCTTTATAAACTATGCTTCGTTTTTCTTAGCGGTTACTTCAGTACGGATATCTTGCGCCAATACCTTTGCTTGTTGCATTGCATTTCTTAAACGCGTACCTGCCGTTTTGTTTCCTTTATCAAAAAAAGCGTTTGCTTCTGCTTCTGCACCTTCAATTAAGCTTTTCAATTCTTTAAATTTATCCATGTTGTTTTTGATTGTTTGAACTAAGAAAGAAATTTGTTGGGGATAATTAAGGGCTATAAGACAATAGCAAACCAAAAAAAATTAAACTGACGAAACTTTGAAAGTCTTTTTGTCTAATGGCGAAACTCAAGCCAAAAGTTGCTCTAATTTTCGTTTCCACTTCTCCCAGTGTGGCATTTCTTTGGATTGTAAATCCATAAATTTCTGTGTATGGCCACGATGCACCAAATGACATAACTCATGAATGATTACGTACTCAATACATCCTTTGGGTGCTTTAATCAATTCTGGATTTAGTATAATTTTCCCTTTCGGCGTACAGCTTCCCCATCTGTTTGGCATTTCCCGTAGAACGATAGACTCCGGATGCACTCCGTATTTTGCAAATTGTTCAATTAACGGCTGTGCAATTGAACTAAACTTTTGACGAGCATTTTTTAAATACCATTCTTTTACCAATTGCTCAACTCTTTCTTTGGTTTGCGTAAGAACGGTTATAAATCCATCTTTTAATTTAATAGATTCCAAAGTAGCTATTTCAACTTTTAAACGGTATTGCCTTCCTCTGTACAAATGCGTTTCCCCAGCGAGAAACTTTTTCGGGATATTTTTGGGATAAAAAGAAATGAAAAAACTTTGCTGTTTAATAATCCATGGAGCTTTCTTTTTTACTTTTTCTTTAATTTTATCGATTGGCGTATCGATTGGAGCCTTAACAAATACCTCCAATTCGTGAGTTACGGTAATGCCTAAAGATTTTCTCCCAGTAAAATCTACCCGAAAATCAATTTTTTTAGAACCAAATTGAATAAAGTCAGTCATTATTTATACCTCAATTTTGCGACATCAATACACTTTATAGCCAGTTCATCCATTTCTTGAAAAGATAGATCTATCTCATATTTGTCTCTCACTTCGTCTATCAGATAATCGCCAATTTCAATCAATAATTTGCCAATAATATTAGACTTGTGTTGCCAATCAATAACGGGGCAATTGTTATCCATTACCGCAGTTAATATCAAAGCATCAATTGTTAGTGCAGTTTGTAAAGCGATTTGCTTAATCGTAAGTTCATCGTCTAATTTCTTATCTAATTCCTCCAGCGTTAAGCCATAGAACGCTTTTGCAACATCTTTTTGGTCAAGCTCCTCTGGTATGTCACTATCCGTTCTACTTAAAACCTGCTCCATAATGTCTTTAACTTTATTCAAAAACTCTGCTTCACTTAGTCTTTTAGCCTCATAATCTGCAATTGCCTCATTTAAAAGTTGAGAGAATTTCTTGTAAAACGCAGGATCTTCATCCATTTTTTCAGAAATGTGTTTTGCCGTTCTACTCGCAATTTTATCAGCTTTGGCAGCTTTTCCGGTGGTGTTTTCAACCTCTTCCTGAAATTTATCTTTATCAAAAATGTTTACCAAATCGGTAATAATATCTACTTTTTCTGTAGTAATATGTGTGTCAATCAGCTTTTGAATCTGTCCTTCATATTGTGAGAAATCTACTGCATCACTGTAACGCTCAATTACGGCGACTCTTAGTTTCATAAAAAACGCAAGGTCGTCCTTATATCGGTTAATCGTTTTCTCTTCAGAGTCTCTATGGAAATCAATGGAAGATAATGCCAATTTTAAACCCTTAGCAAAAGCAGCTAGTTTATCATAAAAAACTACCCTTACAGCCTCATCTTTTAGTAATAATTGATAAGCTTCAGCGTCTCTTTTATTGGCAACGGTTTTAAAAATATCCCAAAGCTCAGAATATTTTTGTGGCAGTTTTTTTATCTCTTCATTGATGTTTACTAATGTGCCTTCTAAGTCTGCTGCATCAAAATCCTCGAAAGAAGAATACAGTTCTAAAGCATCGTCCAAGTTTTCAATTACTCCATAATAATCAACAATGTAACCGAACTCTTTATCAGGATAAATCCGATTCACCCTTGCTATGGCTTGTAGTAATTTGTGGCTTTGCAAGTTTCTAGTAAGGTACAATACCGTATTTTTTGGTTCATCAAACCCAGTAAGTAATTTATCTACCACGATAATGATCTCTGGATCTTTTTGGTGTTTAAAGCGACTAATAACATTTTTCTCATAGGACTTTGCATTGCCATGCTCCTCCATCATCTTCTTCCAAAAACGACTTACCTTTTCAGGCGATTTTTCGTAGGCACTTTCCTCGCCTTCTCTCTCGTCTATTGCGGATATCAGCACTTCACTGCTTACCAAACCAATTTCATCTAAAAACTCTTTATATCTAATTGCATTAACTTTTTTGTCACAAACGAGTTGGGCTTTAAATGGTGTTCCTTGCCAGTTATCTCTAAAATGCAAACTAATATTCCAGGCAATAGCGTAAATTTTCTGTTCGGCGCTATTTAGTTGGTCAGCCCGGCTAAATTTTCGCTTAAAATCTGCTTGCTGATAACGCGTGAGTGGTTCTGATACCATTCCAAAGAAAGTGTCTAATGGTCCAGAGTTTACAGTTTGCCTTGCCAAGCGTCCTTCATACAACAACGGGACTACCGCTTTATCTTCAACAGCCTGGTCAACGGTATAGGCATCAATAATTCCTCCGAATTTGGCAGCGGTGCTTTTATCTTTCTTAAACAGTGGTGTTCCTGTTAATGCAATAAAACATGCATTTGGCAATGTCTTTTGCATTTCTATGTTAAAAGTGCCATGTTGCGTACGGTGTCCTTCATCAACCAATACAAAAATATTAGGACTGGTTAAGGGCTTGTCTATCTTTTTTACGGCAGCTGCAAACTTGTTAATAATGGTAGTAATCACCGAATCGTTATTGTTTTCCAATAGCTCTACCAACCTTTGACCGGTACTGGCATTCTCTACAAATTTACCGCATTTACGAAACGTCTTTGTAATCTGGTCATCTAAATCAGTCCGGTCTGTAACCAACACAATCTTTGGATTTAGAATACTACTTTCCATGGCAATTGCTTGCGCCAACATTACCATAGTTAAAGATTTTCCACTTCCCTGTGTATGCCAAATCACACCTCCAGTTCTTTTCCCACCATGTAAGCTAAGAATCCTTTTTATGGATTTTTTGATGGCAAAGTATTGCTGATAACGGGCTATTTTCTTTTCGCCATTGTCATACAAAACAAAATTAAACACCAAATCCATCAGCCTTTTGGGGCTACATAAACCTATAAGCGTCTGGTCTTGTACGGTAGGTAATATGTCTTCCAGTTCTAACGCATCAAAATACCTACGGACATAAGCAAAACGACCAGTAAACAATTTGCTTTTTTGTTCATCGCTTAAAGCTTGATTTTTTATGGATATTAAATGGTCTTGGTACGCCAGCTCTTCTTTGGGGTCTTCAAATTTCTCTTTCCACACTGCCCAAAATTTCTCTGGAGTGCCGTTGGTTGCATATAATGTTTCTTGTGTCGCGGTACTAATTAGTAACTGACTATACACATATAATTGGCGAATACCGTCTTCTTGCTGGCTACGTAAATGTTGGCTAATAGCCTGCTTTAATGGGTCTTTTTTATCAGGTCTTTTGCATTCTATAATGCAAATGGGAATACCATTAATAAAAAGCATTAAATCCGGACGATAATGCTCTTTACTGGTGCTACGCATTACACTAAACTCTTCCGTTACATGAAAAACATTGTTTTCCGGATGCTTCCAGTCAATGTATTCTAAAGTGAAACTCTTTTTATCTCCGTCGATAATTTGATCTACGGATTTACCTAAAGTGAGTAAATTATAAGCTGTTTCACTTGCATTGATATAGCCTTCGTTCATCGGCAACTCTTTCAATATCCTAATGCCATTTTCTATGTTGTTGTCACTGAAATAGGTGCTTTTGGTTGAACTGATTTTCTTTTCAGAATTAATTTTTTTTAACGCTTTACGCAGAATGTCTTCCAATAATACATTGCTGGTTTTACCACCACGTAGTTTTTCTGCCTCTTGTTGAGAAAGATAGCTGTAGCCCAGTTTTTGCAATAACTGCAAAGCCGGAATCTGGCTGATATGATCTTCTTTAAAACTGGGAGTTTCCATTTCTTATTTTATTTCTTGGAGAATTCAAAGCTTGATACATAAAATTGGAATTTGCATGTCCCACAATTAATACTTCTATTAAAATCTCTAATTAAACCTCTAATAATTTTCTAATTGCTCTCTTTAATGAATACGTAAATTCGTTCTTCAAATGCTATATACTGAATATTTTAATTGGTTCTCTCTTAAATTCTCTCTTAAATCCTCTCTTAAATCCTCTCTTAAATCCTCTCTTTTTATTTTTTAAGAGACCACTTTGACTTACTGAATGTGCCTGAATTATAAATTCTATTTTTCACTCTCATTTCTGTTAGTAGGTTTCCAATTTTATTCTTTTTTTGTTTGTCATCCATCCAGTCGGGTAGCTTATTCCATAGTAATTCATCAATATCACTTCTTTCTAAACTGCTATGTTCTTTAATCGCTTTTTCAACAAAATCCAGATAGTAGCTTTTATCGAAGGCTTTATTTTTAGAATAGGTAGCTTTCTGACCAGTTTTTTGAGCCACTTTAATTCCAATATAATAGTTTGGTTTTCTTCCTTCTATTAACTTTTTTATTCTTAGGTGTTTCTCTTCAAAATCAGTGAGTACCTGTTTTTTTTGCACTTTATCCAGTATAATTATTTCTTCAAGTGTCAGATCTCTGTTTTTCGCCAACAAGCGGGCATAATCCATGTCAAGCACCTTTCCAGATATGGTTACTTTTACTTTCCCTGCCGACAGATCATAATCGGGCATGGGGAAAAATCGTTCACGTTGAAAATTGAAAATTTTCTTGATTCCGCCACCAGCGGTATCTACCATTTTTAAGTTGAACATTGCCGAGGCCAAAAAACGATTGCGGTAATGCTCTTCAGGCGCATCTTCTTTAACCACTTTTTCTACGCTGCCAGGTATAAAAGAGCCCAAGTTTGTAAAAATCAATTGGTCGTCCATTTCAATTACATTAATACGACCATGTTTAGTATAGTCCTGATGTGCTATGCAATTATTTAAAGCTTCACGGATAGAATATGGTTCGTATTGGTTTACCTCATCCGGAAAGAGTGTTCCGTCCTTGATATACCGATATTTTAGGTTTCTGATATTGGCATACAGTTTATCTACTGCCAATATCAAAGGGCAACCCAATATCGCGTAGTCTTTATCATTGTTGTTAGCATCTCTAAGCAGCCAGCGAATTTTTGCTTCCGCAGGATTTATAAAATGTTCCGACTCTTCTTTTCCTAACAAAATGATAGCAGTTCTTGTGATTTTTCCTTTAATGGTAACTTTGGCTTTGTTCAAAAAGGTTATGTCATCCCATGTATCTACCTCACTAGCTTTTTCCGGGAATTTGTTTTTAAAATTTTTCTTAGCTAATGCAATCGCTTCTGCATCTAAATCGTCTAAACAAGCATTGGGTATAATAGAAGCACTCCAGTCTTCTGAGGTAGCTTGTAACCGTATGCGTTCTATTTCCTCCAAATTCAAAGGAGATAACTCCTCGTTATCCCTACCATAATAGTGACCATCAAAAGCTATAGGAAATCCTTTTGGCGCAGCAGGAATCTGAAACATAACCACACGCCCTTCTTGTTCAATTAATTCGTAAATTTCGATAAATGAGATTCTATTGGTGGTTTTATTGGCAATTTCGCTTTTTAGGCTATCTAAATCTTTACGTTGCGGCCGAAATTTACTGCCTATAATAGCATGTTTTTTATTCTCAACCCCAAATATTAGCCATGCAAAAGGATTCCCTTTAAGGTTGGCTTCGTTACTGAGCGCAGAAAAATACTTGCCCAATTTAACAAAGTCGTAACCTGTTTTGGCTTCCTTAAACTCCACAATTTCATTCTCTGCTGTTAGATTGCGGAGACTTTGAAGAATCTCTTGTAGTTCTACTGTGGTCATAGTATTATGCGCTTTTTTGTTTCAATTCCTTAATAGTTGTGATTTTTATATATTTGCATTGCTGATTCTGCCATATTCGGAGAATTAGTTTCGAAGCCCGATGTATCAAGATATACACCGGGTTTTGCGGTTTTTTTATCTCTTCCATATCAATGTACCTTTAAACTTTTTTAGCTGTTAACAGTACTGGGTTTAATTTCTATTTCTGTTCTTTTAATTTATCTGTTTTGGGTTTTAGCTTCTTTAAACTCTACTTTATCTTCACTTTCTATTAGATTGCTTCATTCTGTAATTGTCATATGTTTTCTGATTTTATTATTAGTTCTCTAGGATAACCAAATAATTTCATTGTTAACATATGTGATTTTTGATTAATGAAGTCCAATTGATTTCCCACTAGCGTAAAGCCAAGAGCTCCAATTATAGTGAAGATATATCCATACTTATTAATGGCTTCAATCACTTCAGGAGAATATACGGGCATTTTCAGCAAGCCATAAAAAAGAACAAAAAACAAACCCAATTGCAGCATCCACGATAGAACCTTTGTCCTCTTTACGAATGTTGAGCTAAACGATTTTAGTTGTTGGATTTCACTGCCCTCTGGTGCTTCTTTAAGTTGGATAATCGCGGTATAAGCGTGGATTGCACATAAGATTTGAAAATCACTTTTACTTTCGAACAAAGCAGTATTCTCATTTATCTTTTTAAAAGTGGAATTAAGAAGGGCATCTGTCAAAAGATTCTGATTGATAATCTGCAAAAACATTAACACAATTTCGGGTATGTTACTTGTGCTAGTATAGTTCTCTTCAATTAAATTGTCGAGTGTAATTGTGATCGGATTTCTACTTCTTATTTCAATTATACTCTTTATCCAACTATTGTTGATGTTAAATTTTGATATCCCCATTATTATTGAGAAAATCAGGAAATCATCATTTACGAATGGAGCGGGAGATTCTTTGCTAGGTTTACTCTTGTTTTTTTTATTGTAATGCTTTTCAAAGGCCATCTTTTCATTGGATTGAATAGCACTAATAATTCCAAAATAAATTTCATCGGACTCACTTATTTCATTTCCTAGTGGTTGTACAATAGTTCTGTTCAACAATAAATCATTGAATGCTGCCAACTTTGGGCTTTCATTTATTCGGGATAAATAAGTCATTCGATTTTCTAAAGAAACCATTTCTTTCTTTTTAATCCATAGTTTAAACTATCTGCATTCCAACCTGGAACATTTCTCATTTTACCCAGCAATCTTGAAATCAGGTTCGAATATTTCATAGTAGCGGGTTCCTCTCCGGGCAAAAAGCTTCTCCACGACAAATAAGTGAATGAAAATATTTGCTGTGTAATGTAACTTAAATCGTAGTATAACAAATCCTTTATATCACTGTCGTCATAATTCCCTTGTGGTGTTCTTAATTTTATCTGAATGGGTTTACTCATCCCTTGTTTAGAATTTTTCAGCTCGTTTGCACCTAACATTTGTACAATGCAAGTTTCGTCGTCCAAAATAATATTACTTGCTCTATTCGGTATAAAAGCTCCTATTGTAGCATTAGTGCCGTATTTCCGAACTCCCTGTTGACCAGTATCGAATATCATGTTTGGGTGCGATTGGCTGATGGTCACAAAAGCAAATTTCATTTTATACTGATCAATTTCTTTGACCAGTTTACTAACTACGTCAAATTCCGTGTTCTTGATGGGTTTGAATATATGAAAAATCAAACGAACAGTATCGCCATCAGCCCAACCTTGTTCTGACGAAAGCTTGTGAACAGAATGTTTCAAGCTCTTAAGTAATTCATCGAAATAACTCTCAAAAGGAACATCTTTTACTTTGTCGCCCAACAAATACTGCCCGTCGCTTGATAGAAATGTCGTAATACCCACGACTCTGTTTTGTTCTGCACCCGAATATTGGTTCTTTCTGAGCCAGCTATGCCCAATTCCGATTATGATTTCTCTGTCAACCGAACGTTGTGAAGGCAATACCCATGGTGTACCACCTAATTTTGCATAGATCTGAAGAGCAAGTGAGTTTAAAATGTACTCGTTATGATTTTTTATGATTTCGGTAGTTACATATTGAACCGGAATCTCCATTGATAGTAACTTCGCTTTTATCGCATAATATGGATTGAGCCAGTCTTCATATCGTTTAAACGCCGCAGGAATTTCGATTATGGCCAGATGGGGTTTTATGTCGTCTTCGCTTCTTATGGCTTTTAGGTATTCATCTATGGTGTATTCCTGTATTTCCTTGACATTGAGAATAACGTCCTGTAAGTCGTATTTTTTTTGGAGACCCTTTTGAAAATATTTTGATTGAGGTATACCGTCTTTCAGTCCATATAGAAACTTAGTGAAGTTACCACGAGTTGACCTATTGCAGATACATAAAACATTAGGAGTCTTGATATCAAATATTGCACTATCGTAAGGGCCATAATTGGAAAGGCCTGCATCAGGATTGTAGTTATTGGTTTTTGTAGCAGCGGGGTCAAAAATAAATGTAGGAGTTTTTAACTCAATCGAATTGGAAACCGTTAAGGGTGTTGTTTCAACTGTAAAGCAAAAACTGTCTTTGTTAAGGAACAAAACGGGTTGCCCGTTTTCAGAAAATAAGTGTCTGGCAATATTAATAATTTCAGAGTAAAGATTTATGGGATTGTAAATATCTGCCCGATTGCTTTCAATAATTCTAAGGATTTCATCACTTTTTTGCTGTGAAGTAGCAAAAGCCAGATAATTGCCAATATTAAATTTTGTCTTTCGGATAAATAGTTCGTTTAACTCAAATTCTTTTAGCCCTTCATTGGTTTCTACTCTTGCTTTGGTTCCGTCTATATCCTTTAACACCCCAATAAATTCTTCGTTCGGGGCAAGTATATCTGTTAATCCGGGCAAAGTTTCTGAGTGCAACACGTCAAGTTCTTTTAGGTCAAATCCTTTCGCATGCAATTCGGCGCAGCTAATATTAAAAATCCAGTTACGTTTAATATTAATTAAAAAACCAAACTGCTTTTTTCCTTTTATTGTGGTCAGGCGTAATTGAATTTCGAAGAGCTTTTTGTAAGCGATTCTATCTTTTAGTTCATCTGGCAAAGCATCCCTAACAATATCTTCTTTCCCTGAAAAAAAGCGAAAAGGATAGAAATCCACAGGAGTATATTTAGGAAAGCGATCTTTAAAAGTCCTGAAAAATAAATGTTTTATTAAAGATGCAGTAATTTGATTGTCGGCGTATACGCTACGCTCTGATAACGAACCTAGAGAAATTGAATCATCACCGTCTTTGTTTGATATAAAAATTGAATCCCCATTTCTGAAAAAAGAATGGGTACCGTTGTGCAAGTTTCGCAACTCGGCAAGCCGTTCATCGCTGTATTGTTCTGTGTTGATTTGATACTTCTCAAATTCAAAATTTATTGGAAAGTAGTTTAGTTGCATAGTTTTCTAATTTAATTTCAGTCTTACTTTACCCGTTAACAATACTTGCATCAATCCTTTTTTCTGCTCTTTTAGTTTATCCGTTTTGGATTTTAGCAATTGTATTTCTTTATCTGCAGCTTGTAATACTTTGGCAATAGCAGTTTGTTCTTTATAATCGGGCAATTTAAATTCTAGTTTGAGAAAATCTGATTTGCTCATCACTCTATTTCTACCAGCGCCACCAGGCGAAATTAATTGCAACATGTATTTCATCCTTGGTTGCAGAATAAAGAATCTAAAAAAATCCGGATGACTCTTCTCGTTGATAAAAGTATAGGTTGGAAATCTATGTGAAGCTAATGCTCCGTCATCATCTTTTTTAACTATAGCGATTGCTTGTTCCCAAGCAAAAGTGATATTGACTATTAAATCGTTATGCCTAACAATATAGAACTTATCCATGCTGTTTTTCTCTGGTTGCTCAGCGTGTTTTAAAAAAGTTCCTTTTCCATGGCTTCGTAAACCGATACCAATATACTGTTCTTTAGGTTTGTCAATCTCTCTGACAATCGGTTTAATTAACTCGTTTAAGGATTGTACTTTCCACGCTAAACTAAACTTCCCTTTCTCATTGTCCGAATCAGGATTTGCGGAATTTACAGAATTTTCAAAATCAGTTTCTGTCGCATTAATTCTGTTAATTTTAGAATCCTGTAAATTCTGATTCAATCTTTTTTTTCCATTAAGCAAGTTTTGCATCAACCATTTTTTTCTTTCCTCTTTTTGCTGGATAAGTGCTTGGTTTTTTGAAATGGCTTCATCCCATTTACTCAATAAAGAGGCAATTACTTTTTGCTCACCTAAAGGAGGAAGAGCGATTTTAACCTTTGATATATTACTTTTTGAAACGCTATACACTGAAGTTCCAGTAGCAATTCTTTTTAATTCAGAAACTACTTTTTCATGATTTAAAACATACGTTCTAAAGCCTAATGCTATTTTATCTTCGCTCGCTCGGGCTGCAAAAGTATGTAACCCAGCCAAGACTTTGTTCCCGTTTACGTTTTTTAGCTCTACACAATCACAAACACCTTTATAATCTTCTGACGCATCTGCAATGATTAAATCACCATCTTTTAGCGAAGCGAAATCTTCATTTTTAAAATTAGAAGAATCGATAAGACCATCTAATAAATAAGGGATTGTTTTCTCAATATCTAAATCCAGTATCTCATTTTTATAGGTTGTGTGTATATCTCCGTAGTGAATATTTCTTATAGCGTCCTGCGTCTTTTCAGAGGTCAAATTTTCTCTAGAAAAGGCGAAGCTTTTAACAAATGAAAACGCCTCACCAAAATCAAGCACTTCCCAATCATCAGGAATCTCAGAATTGTAAAAAGATTTAGTATTTTTTGTTTCTGTTATCATTCCGCCAACTGCTTTAAATAATTACCAATCTCTTCCTGCACTTTTGCCAAATCATCCTCTAAATCGTCAATTTCCTTTTGCAACGCGACAATATCTACTTCCACTTCTTCCTCAAAAGTATCCACATAACGGGGGATGTTGAGGTTAAAATCATTCTCTTTAATTTCTTCAAAAGTGGCTACATAGCTGTATTTCTCTTTATCCATACCAGCTTGCAGTTTTCCTTGGTTAAAAGATTCGTAGGTTTCTACAATAGTTTTAATATGCGTTTCCTCGTTTAAGCGGTTTTGGTTTTTACCGCTATCATATTCTTTGCTAGCATCAATAAAAAGCACATTGGTGTTGTCTGCTTTCCCTTTGTTAAAAATAAGTATGGCGGCAGGGATGCCTGTGCCAAAAAACAAGTTGGCAGGTAAACCAATAACGGCTTCTAAAATGTTTTCTTCAATGGTTTTCTGTCTAATACGGCCTTCGCTACTTCCACGGAATAGAACGCCGTGAGGCACCACAACACCTACTTTTCCAGTTCCTTCATAAGTAGTTTCTATCATGTGAGAAATAAAAGCCCAGTCGCCTTTACTTTTTGGTGGTACACCTCTCCAAAAACGGTTGTACTGGTCGCTCTCTGGGTCGTAAGAAACCACTGTTTTATCTCCCTCTTTATCCTCTACCTTTCCCCATTTATCTAAAGAGAATGGAGGGTTAGCAACAACCGTATCAAATTTCATCAAGGCATCACCCTCTTTTAGTTTTGGGTTGCGTATGGTATCTCCCCAACGTATGGTGGCATTATCAAAACCATGCAAAAACATATTCATTACGGCCAAAGCCCAAGTACTGCCGTTGGCTTCTTGCCCGTATAAAGAAAAGTTAGAAGTGCCCACTTCTTCGCCAGCTTTAATCAACAAAGAGGCAGAACCACAGGTAGGGTCGCAAATTCTAGATCCAGGTTTAGATTTTGTCAGTTTAGCCAACAGGGTAGAGACCTCTTTTGGCGTAAAAAACTCGCCAGCTTTTTTACCTGCGTCACTGGCGAAGTTCTCAATCAAAAACATGTAAGCGCCCCCAATAATATCGGTATCTTCTAAATGAGAAGGGCGGAGGTCTAACTCTTTTTTGTTGAAATCTAATAATAGGTTTTTTAAGCGGGTGTTTTTATCCTTGGTGTCACCTAAAACACTGCTGTTAAAATTAATGTTCTGGAAAATCCCTGCACCATCTTCACTATACAACTTCTCACGGTTGGCTTCAACCAAATCTTCTAGTGCAATATCAATCAGTTCGCCAATATTGGTGTCGTTACGGTGCTCAAACAAATATTTAAAATGACTGTTCGGCGGGATAATGAATCGTTCATGCTGCATTGCTCTGGCGGTGCGTTCTCCATCATTATTGTATTTCGCCATATAAGCTTCATGCTTATCATCAAAAACATCGCTCAGGTATTTAATAAACAACATGGTCAATACATAATCTTTGTATATGCTTGGGTCAATACTTCCACGGAAGGTGTCGCAAGCTTTCCAAACTGCATCGTTAATATTTTGCTGACTTATTTTTTTCATGTGTTATTATCTTAAAGCGTTGATGATTAAATGTTGGATTTGTTTTTCTTTTAGCTGTTCTATTCGTGATTTTAAAGCAAGTTCCTGTTCCCTTAAAGATGCAATTTTTAAAATGAGTTTTTGAGTTTCTAATGTTGGTACAGCAATTTCCAGTTGCTCTAATACTCTTTTAGAAATGGATGCGATAGAAGAACCCATTGCTTGCTTTTTTATTAAATTCTGTGTGTCCGCATGATTAATAAACCAAACTAAATATGCCGGGCTTATATTTTTGATTGAATCGTCTATTCTTATCACAAAAAAAGAAGTAGAGGCAACAGCAGGGATGTTTTTAGCTTCGTAATGCGTAGCAAAGTTCTTTGTGCCTTTTGCAGCGTATAAAATGTCTCCCGGCAATAGTAAATGTTTAGATTTAATGTCTGACTTATTTAAATCTGGGTGGAGTTCTGTATTTAATTTCCCATTTTCATCAAAATGCCTCGCTTGCAAATACACAACGTCTCCATCTGTTTTTGGCTTTGCAAAAACACCTGTTTGAATACTGCTTATTTTGTTTAACGTTGTTTTCAATATTTAAAACTAAGTAGTGAGTGTACAAATGTAGCTCAAAGTATTTGAATTTACAAATTAATATTTAAGTAATGGTTCTACAAATAATATTTGTCAGGTATATCAATTTAATAAGGTACGAATATTGACAATATCCCCCGAATTTGTAACGTTTAAAAGCAGGCTTTTAAAAGTCACGTTACATAATACGAAGATATGAAGGAAGCGACCTTAGCAGATAAAATAAAGATTGTAGATATTTTAACAATTGCTTTTGATGATAATTCCAGTGTGAACTATATTGTAAAACAAGGTGAGCAAAGAGTAAATCGAATAAAATTCCTGATGAATTATTCTTTTGAGATGTGTGCTAAATACGGCAAAGTATATCTTTCGGACGATGAGAGTGCCTGTGCCTTGGTGCTGTTCCCTGAACTTAAGAAAAATAATTTCTGGACAATCAGCAAAGACATCGAACTCATTGCAAAATCAATTGGGTTTTCAAACATCTTTAAAGCACTAAAAAGAGAATCAAAGATTAAAGAAACTCAAATAAAGGGGGATATTTATTATCTATGGTTCGTTGGCGTTGATCCTTCTAACCAGAACAACGGTCTTGGGTCAAAACTTTTGTCTATGCTTTTGAACCAAGCAGAACAGATGGGGAGAACCGTCTGTTTAGAAACTTCAACTGCAAGAAATATCCCTTGGTATCAAAAAAACGGGTTCAAGGTTTACGATAAGATAAATCTAGGGTATGAACTTTTCTTTTTGAAAAACTAACGTATGACTGTTTTCGGTACAGAAATGCACCTCATCACTTTTCTTTTTTTGGTGTTGGAGTTGCCTCTATTATGTGTTCAGCTTTTTTATTTTATGCAACGTCCACAGGCAAAAGGGAGAAAATGGTACCTCATCTTATTGGCGTTGCTTATTTTATATAATGTCTGTGGCGGTTTACTCCCCGACCCCAACATTCCTATCTCCATAACCATACAAAATATTCTGGCCTACGGAACAGGGTTCGCCATGGGGGCGTATTTCCCATTTTATTTTTACAAAGCATTTGATCTGAAGGAACTTCGTTTTCATGCTTTGTACGGAATCTACCTATTCTTAATAGCTCCTTTTCTAATTTTCTTCGCCACGGTTTATGCCATAAATAACGATCTGAGCTTTGCAATCCGTTACGGAATTGTAGTGCCATTTTTTTATTCAATTGTATTGCTGGTCGCCATCGTTAAAGCCATACGCAAAAAGTATAAATCCAATCCAGATGATTACCACTTTTGGGAAATGATGGCAGTGTATTTTGCGGTGTTGCCTTGGGCATCTCTAACGGTTATCGCATATTTTAATATCGGACAATTTTGGGAGGCACTTTTCACCAACGGTGGTTTTGTGGTAATCACTGTTCTTTTCATAAAGCGCTATCTAGAACTTTCTAAGAAAGAGTATCATCTAATCTCATCGCTTGGCAACTATTCGGCAGAACAGGATTCATTCGTCGTGAATTGTAAGCATTTCGGCCTAACAAACAGAGAAATTGAAATTTCTGAACTTGTCCGCCTCGGCAAAAAGTATAAATGTATTGCAAAAGCACTTTTTATTTCAGAAAAAACAGTGAGTGCGCATATTCAGCATATCTACGAAAAAACGGGTGTTAATAGTCAATCAGCGCTTGTTTATATACTTCATTCTCATCAGCATTTGATAAAATCGGAATAGGGAATTATCCCTAGTCTTTAAAAATAGGACATTTAACCTATTTGGCTTTCGTTTGAGGATTACCACTTTAGCCGAAAACCAATATGCCTATGACTTAAGTTTACTTGTTATTGCCCTATCAAAATTTTGAACCAATAAGGCAATCCACTTAAACAATAACCTATGAACAAGCAAATGATTGAATCTTGGTGCCAACAATTAAAACGGGATCTAAAAATTATTGAGCATGCTGATTTTTTACCCGGTAAGAAGGTGGCGGATAGCTTGCAAATTGTGAAAGCTAAACTGGCAAAAGTCGCATCTCATTTAAAAAAAGAACCGTTTACAAATCAACTGCAAGAAGTAACCTATTTTAAGGAGCTGAGTCCACGGTTTTATAGCTGTTGGATATTCGCAATCGCTGCGTATCAATTGGAGCTTCACAAGCCTTGCGGAACATTAGAAACTTGCAGGAGCTATTTAGAAGAAGAGCTGAGAATCATCCAACGGTATTTCAACCAAAATGCTTTTTACTACCACTACTATAAATCTGGCGCTACCGAACTGGATTCCGTCTGTTTTGTAAGAGGTAAACAGATGGAAAGCATACCCATCTCGGAAATCCACCTAACTGATAACGATCTAAGTACATCATTCGATTTGTTGTTCGCAAAGTTCATCGCTTATGAAAGATTGCAGGGTTTAATTGTATCCATGTTGAATGGCGAACAGGATTTGTTAAGAGCACCAGTTAAGGAGGAAAAATCGCTACCTACCACAAAAATTAATTTATCTGTTGATCAGATTGGCTTAATTGCCAGAGCGGCGGACGACGCCAGACTATTAGACGGGCGTTCATTTAATAAAATTTGCGAAGAGCTAGCACCATGTATTGCGACCGCTGAAAAGGATCATATTTCTCCAAATAGTTTGCGGAGTAATGCGTATTTATCCGAGTTAAAGGATAAGCAAAACGTGATTAAAACGTTAGAGAAGATGATAGATTTTATTAAAGGATACTAATTATTTTGCTATGAAAATACTTGCCATCATCTTATTGTTAACAGGTTTAATCTTGAGGTACTTTATAAAAAAGAGGAAATTTAAACGGACATCTTATAATGGCGTAGAGGTTTTCAAATCTTATGAAGCAGCTTGGTCAACCAGGCTTGTTGAAAACGTTGGGTTCTGGACTGGTACTTTGATGCTGGTTGCTGGCGTAGTATTGTTGATTGTAAATTGGTAAATGAAACCCGCTGTTCTTTGGACAGCGGGTTTTTTTAAACTGCTAATTCAACAAATAAAGTTTGGGCGTTTTAACAGGCTTTACACTGTATCTTTTTTTGCATTTGCGTAGTGGCGAGAGCAAAAAAAGGATGCCGTTTCAATCCTTAACGCACTCTGCTAACTTCAAAATAGCTAGACTTAATTTACGCTCAAAGATCTAATTTTTCCTAAGCTTAGCTAATCGCTCATCCAGTTCAAATAAGTTTGCTTTCTCTAAGCAAGTCTTTAACATTTCCTGAAGCTCGCTACTACTTTCCGCACCAGCAATTGTTGCGAACTCCGAAGCCTGACTACCAGATTCAGATAATCCTTTTTGGATGATCTGGCTGAGCAACAAAATCGATTTCCTCGAGATGCGTACATCAACTTTCACTGTCTCTTTCATTCCCGGGCTGCACAACAAAGTTTCATACAGCTGATTCATTTCTACACTTTTCATAAACATGTTTTTTGGTAGCTACAAAGCTCAGAAAAAACGTTCGTTTTATGCTATCTAAAATATGGACAGGATAGGTTGGTGTTTGTTCAAAGGCTCTAAACTGCACATAGATATCCTGTCTAAAAAATGGATAGGTTCGTTTCAACAGCACTCTGCTACCTAATTTTGTATCACAGAAGAATTTACCGAAAACAAGAAAAACATGAATTGTGAAAAAGCAAACGAAATAGACTTGGTCAACTACCTAAAGCAATTAGGGCATGAACCAAAAAAAGTACGAAGCAAAGATCACTGGTATCGTTCTCCGCTGCGAGAAGAATCTACAGCCTCATTTAAAGTCAATCAAAAACTAAACGTTTGGTACGATCATGGAACTGGCGAAGGCGGTAGTTTAGTAGATTTTGGAATCAAGTATTTTAAATGTTCTGTTACCGATTTCTTAGAAAAGCTAAACCTGTCGGATTTTTCTGTTCCAAAGCATTTAAAGAACCTTCGCAAAAAAGATTCGGAAGCTGAAAATAAACTTCAAATAATTTTAGTCAATCCGTTAGTGTCAAAAAACCTGATTCGCTATCTGGAACGCAGGGGAATAGATGTGGCTATAGCTCAAAAATTCTGTCAAGAAGTTGAATATTCATTCGGAGATAAGAGCTACCTCGCCATTGGTTTTAAGAACGATCAGGGCGGTTACGAAATACGAGACCCATTCTACAAATACAGTAGCGCACCAAAAGCTGTTAGCACTTTTTTAAATGGGTCAAGCGAGGTGTCAGTTTTCGAAGGTTTTATGGATTATCTCAGCTACCTGAGCATTCCAAAACTCAAAACAGAAAACGCTGATTTTTTAGTTCTCAACGGCGCAAGTCTGTTCGAGACAGCAAAACCGTTTCTAGAAGTCCACGAAAAAATAAAGCTGTTTTTGGATAGGGATGCCACAGGAAAAAAGCTCACAGCCCATGCTTTGCAACTCTCAAAAAAATACGAGGATAAAAGCAGTCTTTACGAGCCTTACAAAGACCTCAACGAATGGTTGATGTTGTCCAAAGCTTCCAAGAATATGAAGAGCAAGCTCAAACTATAGAGTGATTAATAAATCAGGGGAGTTTGCCCCGTTCCTGCAAACGGCAAGATGTACGTTTGTGTCACAACCGGTCTTTTTAAAGCGCCCTAACTCCGAAGTCGTGGGCGCTGGAAGCGTAAAAAAAAGAAAGAGAACAAAAGATGGAAGAAGGTAAAAAAGAGAGAAGAGAGCAGTGGTTACACCTAAGGCTAACTGATCAGGAGAAAATACAGATTCATAAAGCTTTTTTAAGAACCACACAGAGAAGAATAAGTGACTATGCCCGTAATATATTACTTGGTAAGCCTATGATAGCAAACTACAGGAACGCCTCTATGGACGAGATGATGGTCGAACTTATTGCACTTAGAAAAGACCTGAACGGATTGGCCAACAACTTTAATCAGACCGTCCACAAGCTTCATACTTTAGACCACGGATCTTCACTGGAAGGACTGCTAACTCACTATGAAAAACAAAGAAAAGTTCTGTTTGAAAAAGTGGAGAACATGAGATTGATGATGAATAAAATTGGTAAGGAATGGTTGCGGTAATAAAGTATGGAAAGTCACTCGCTCGGATATTTAACTATAATGAGAGCAAGGTTAAGTCCGGTGTTGCAAAGTGCATCCTAGCATCAAATTACCCTATGGACGCACAAGATTTGACAGTCATACATAAGCTGAACCGTTTGTTGAATCAGGCAAAACTCAATGAAAATCTAAAGAACAATAGTATGCATATCTCATTGAACTTCGCCAAAGATGAACTTTTAGATGAAGATAAATTGGTTGCTATTGCGGAAGAGTACATGAAAGCAATTGGATTTGGCGACCAACCTTTTTTGGTCTATAAGCATGACGATGCATCGCATCCACACATCCATATCGTAAGCACAATAGTAAGGTCGGATGGGTCGAGAATAGACATTCATAATATTGGTAGAAACAAAAGTGAACCAGCCCGAATCGCGATTGAAAAGAAATACAATTTGGTTGAGGCCTCTAGACAGAACAAGAAAGAAAATCCTATAAAACCAATAGACATAATTGGAGATGGCGGGACGAAATTGGAGACCAAAAATGCTATATCGAAAGTATTGAATGCAGTACTTACGACTTACAATTACACTTCAATTCCAGAGCTGAATGCAGTATTAAAAAACTACAACATCACTGCCGATAGAGGTAAAGAAAGCTCAAGAGTTTATCAAAAAAATGGTCTTTATTACCGCTTATTAAATGCCGAAGGAAACAAAGTATCTACCCCAATTAAAGCCAGCTTATTTTACCAAAATCCTGGATTAAAATTCTTACAGAAACGTTTTTTGGAGAATGAGAAATCAAGAAAACCATACAGAAACTTATTAAAAAACAAGATTGATCAGGCTCTAAACTCAGATTTAAAATCAATAGAAGACTTAAAGGAAAAACTTGAACAGGAGAAAATTCAGCTGATATGCAGGACAAATCCAGAAGGTATAATTTATGGATTGACTTACATCGATCACGAAAGTAAATATGTGTTCAACGGGAGTAAATTGGGCAAAGCATACAGTGCGAAAGCGATTCAAGAAAGGTTTCAGGTGGATACAAAACAAAGTTTTAGGGCGACTAAAAACACTTCGTCAAAACCTTATCGCAACTCGAAAAATGAGAGCTTTCAACAATCAAATGGTTTCCAAAACACTTTTTTAGAAGTGCTATTACAGGCTGAAAACGGCTATGAACCATTGCCATATCAGTTAAAGAAATCACGCAAAAAGAAGCGCAGAAAACACACCACGCATTTATAAAATTCAAAATTAACCACTATGCAAACAGGAGAAAACGAACAGGCTTTACGGAAAATAGCAGACATGAGTCGCTTTATAGCGATTACCCTACTGGTACTTCATTTCTACTTTTACTGCTATGGTGCTTTTGTGAACTGGGGCTTAACAGTGCCATTCACAGATAAACTGATCTGGCACATCAGCAATACAGGGTTGTTCGCTAAATTCAATTATTCGAAGTATTGGAGTTTGTTGTTCCTGCTGATTTCTTTGATGGGAGTCAAGGGAAAGAAAGATGATAAATTATCCTTTAAACCTGCAATTGCCTATCTACTTACTGGATTGACTTTATACTTTTTCAGCAATCTTTTATGGTATAAAAGTCCTATTTCACATATTACCACCATTCTATATATGGCTTTAACTGTCGTGGGGTTTCTACTAATTATAAGCGGAGCAACATTACTCACACGAGTAATAAAATCTAAATTGAAAGACGATATTTTCAACGCCGATCAGGAGACTTTTCCGCAAGAAGAGCGTCACTTAGAAAACGAGTATTCCATAAACTTACCAGCAAAATATCTTTTGAAAGGAAAGTATCGCAAAAGCTGGGTCAACATCATCAACCCTTTCAGAGGGAATTTGGTAATGGGAACTCCGGGATCGGGTAAAAGTTATTTTGTGATTCGGCATGTGATTACACAACATATCAAAAAAGGTTTTTCCATGTTTGTTTACGATTTTAAACTGCCTGATTTATCAATTATAGTTTACAATACGTGGCTTAAATACAAACATCTCTACGCTGTTGAACCCTCGTTTTATGTCATCAATTTTGACGACCTCAACCGTACCCATCGTTGCAATCCGCTAGACGCAACGTTGATGACCGATGTAACTGATGCGGCCGAATCCGCGAGAACAATATTGATCGGACTGAATAGGGAGTGGATAAAAAAACAAGGGGATTTCTTTATTGAATCTGCCATCAACTTCGTGACCGCCATCATCTGGTTTTTAAAGAAATATGAAGACGGAAAGTATTGCACACTTCCACATGTGATAGAACTGATGCAGGTGGAATATGAGAAACTATTTGCTTTGTTACAGTCAGAAAAGGAGATAGAAGTGCTTATAAATCCTTTTATAAACGCTTATAAAAATGAAGCGATGGAGCAGTTGGAAGGGCAGATTGCCTCTGCTAAAGTTGCGATGGCTAGGCTATCCTCTCCGCAGCTATACTACGTTCTTTCTGGTAACGATTTCAGTTTGGACATCAATGACCCAGAAAAGCCAAAGTTGGTCTGTATGGGAAATAATCCTCAGAAAATTCAGATTTACGGAGCTGTTCTTTCTTTGTACGTTAACCGTTTGGTAAAGCTAGTGAACCAAAAGAATAAAATAAAAAGCAGTTTGATATTTGATGAATTCCCAACAATATATCTAAATGGTATTGATAGTTTGATTGCAACCGCAAGAAGTAATAAGGTAAGCACCACTTTAGGCATTCAAGATTTAAGTCAGCTAAGAAAAGATTATGGACGAGAGCAAGCGGACGTAATTATGGGCATTGTTGGCAACGTGATTTCTGGTCAGGTTACCGGCGATACTGCCAAACAACTTTCGGATAGAGTGGGGAGAATTATGCAAGACCGAGAGAGCATTTCCATCAATAGTGGAGACACTTCTATCAGTAAATCCAAACAGTTAGAAGCTGCCGTTCCTGCATCTAAAATATCAGCTTTAAGTTCTGGGCAGTTCGTTGGAATGGTTGCCGATGATCCACAGGAAAGGATTGAGTTGAAAGCTTTTCATAATGAAATTTTGAATAATCATGATACGTTGAAAAAGGAAATGGATGAGTATGTGGAGATACCTGAGATAAGAAAAGTAAGTAACTTAGAAGTGCAGGTAAATTATTTGAAGATTAAGAATGAGATTGCAGATATAGTTTAGCAAGTGATAAATTATTTAAAAGACAAACCCAAATATCATATTTGGAGCTGCTTTGAAAGCTTGTGCATCATCTATCAAATTATCTCACAATCATCCCTCAGGAAATTTGAAACCTAGCCAAGCAGATATTAGCTTGACCAGAAAAGTAAAAGATGGAGAAGAACTATTAGATTTCGCAGTATTAGATCATATCATCATGACCTTAGAAGGGTATTATTCTTTTAATGATGAGGGACTCATGTTGGAGATTTCGCTGAAACTGACCACCCCATTTCGGATTAAACTGACCACCTGTTCCGCTGGAAACTGACCACCGGATTCCTGGAGTTGCTATCTTTGACTAGAGGGATTATTAAATCAGATTTAAATTAAACACATTAAATTTGAAAATATGAACAAACGAATGTTTGATGACTCCTTTAAGAAGATGGCTGTAGATTTATCTGTTAGTCGTGGCTCGGTAAAATCAGTAGCCGATGAATTAGGTATAAACGAGAGTCTCCTGAGTAAATGGAGGCAACGTAATGCTGTCTCCAAACAAAGTGGAGTTGACTTGACTTAAGAGCAGAAATTGATTAAAATGCTCCAAAAGGAGCTGAAAGAAGCCCAATTGGAGCGTGATATACTAAAAAAGGCGGTCGGCATCTTTCCAAGGGCGACGGGAGATATTAGGGTTTATAAAAGAACACCGAAAAGTATTCCCTGTTGAAAAGATGTGCAAAGTACTTATGGTAAGTAATAGCGGATTTTATTATTGGCTGAAATATCCAGTGGGCAAACGCTGGATTGATCAGAATGAACTTTTAGTGCAGATTGAAGAAATCCATAAGGACAGTAAATATCGCTATGGAAGTCCTCGAATTGCGGCAGTACTGAAATTCAGGGGAGTTATTGCATCCAGGCCAAGAGTGGCCAGACTGATGCGTATAGCGAATATAAAAAGTATAGTCCGTAAAAAACATAAGGTACAGACTACCGATTCGAAACATATCTACGTACCAGCACCAAATATCCTAGGCAGAGATTTCTACGCAGAGCATATTGGCGAAAAGTGGGTCTCTGATTTGACTTATATCCGAACTAGGGAAGGTTGGCTCTATTTGACCACCATAATGGATCTGGCAGACAGAAAAATTGTCGGCTGGGCTTTGAGTGAAACAATGGAAGCTGAGAAAACGACCATTGCTTCCTGGCAGATGGCTATAAAAAATCGCCCAATTACTACAGAACTGATTTTTCATTCAGACAGGGGGGTACAATATGCCTGCAATGAATTTCGAAGAGAATTGATCAGATTTTCAGTAAATCAGAGTATGAGCAGAAAGGGGAATTGCTGGGATAATGCTGTGGCAGAGAGTTTCTTCAAAACAATGAAAACAGAAATGGTATACCATGAAAATTTCACAACCAGAGCGCAGGCTAAACTCGCAATATTCGAATATATAGAGGTTTGGTACAACAGAAAGAGAAGGCATTCAACACTTGGATATTTGACACCTCAGGAGTTTGGAGAGTTATTAATTCAATCCAAAACAGCAGCATAAATATTGGCTGTTATAAATCTAAAGTAATGCTTCTCAAAAAATAATAATCTGACATTAAAAAACCTCTAGTAAACTATTGCAATTCCAGTGGTCAGTTTGCCACGGAATCACATGGTCAGTTTCTCCGAAATATACACTCATGCAGTCCTTTTTAAAGAGTATATCCAGAAAACAACTTATCCCTATCTAAGCCACCAAAAGAGGGGAAGGTGTTTGTGATTTTGTCTATTTAGGCTGTAAATTCTTGGTCAAAGTCATGTTGCCTATTAATTAACAGCTTTATCATAGTACATGGGATTGATTAAGAAAACTTTGCATTCCTTAGTTAAATCAAATACAAAACTTTTCGTCTTGCTTCTAATGGATGTAGTAAAAACAAACTGAATATTTGCTTCTTTTACATTTATAGCCAAATATACCGCAATTTGATATCACTTTATTTCATAGGATGTCGTTCTTCTAAGCTGACAACAAGTTGTTTCAATTGCCCTATCTAGGTAAGCTATTTAAGCCATTAAGACAAAAAACTAGAATCTACAAATAAAAGTTCAGGAATTTATGTCACTAAACTTCTTGCCGTATAGTTTTAGATTCCAATAAAATCTTAAGAAGCACATGGATATTAATTGAAACCGTAAAAACCCATTTAAATCAAATTATAGAGCCTTAATGCGGGATGTAATTACTATTATTTATAGCTAATTGAAAATAATACTAATTAAAATGGCATATAATATTGAAATACGGATAAAGAATTCGATAAAAACAAGACATAATGTCATATCATGAGATAGGTTAATTTGACTAAACCGTTTCACAGCATCTTTTATTGTTTATGGCACAATTGTGAACGTAGATAATCTGATTTGTTCTTTTAAACAAGAAGCCCATAAGGAGTAGTAATCCTTACAGGCTTATAGTAAGTCATCAGTTTCAGGAAACGGCTAATCACCGTTGGCTTACCAATATGACTGTGTTCTTTTATATGAGGGGCAAAAGTATAAAAAGTTTGGTTTTTTCTTAAAAGGAATCAAAAGTTTAAGGCTTTATTTATCATATCCTGAAAGACCTGAAGCCGGAGTAGCACTTCCTGACCCGAAATAGAATGGAAGCAAAGTTGATTTTGCAAACTAAAACTAAACTATGCAAGAACAATTACTTTCGGATGCGATGCACCGACCAGGAGCGGTTAAACCACCAAGCTCCCCAGCCCTTATTGCGAAAGCCTGCAGTAAGTATGTCTATTATGCAAACCCTTTAACAAGAAAAGGAGAAAGCAAAAATGGCTAACCAATCTATTAAAGTTTATCCTGTCGGCAATGGGGACACCTCCTTGATTAGCCTTTCTGGAAACCAGCACATGATGATCGATTGCAAAATCGATAACGATGCGCCTACCAACAAAGACAAGTTTGATGTTAAGGCAGATTTAGTGGTCAACCTCCCTAAGGACAGCGAGGGCAGGCATCATTTGGATGTGTTTATCTTAACCCATCCCGACAATGACCACTGTGCTGGGTTTAAAGACACCTTTTTCTGTGATGATCCTGCAAACTACGACAAGGATGCTAAAGACCGCAATGCCGTCATAATTGATGAATTATGGTTTAGCAATACTCTTTTCGACCGTTTTACAGATCCATTGTCCGAAGCAGCGAAAAATTTTAAAAAGGAAGCTAAGCGCAGGAAAGAACTGTTTAAAAACAGTCCTGAAAAAGCAAAGCTTCCCGGCAACAGGATTATCCTTATCGACTTTAAGGACGAATGTAAAGACGATGGCTTTGAGAGCATTATCGTTGAACCTGGAACATCAACCAATATACTCAACAAAGTTGAAAAAACTGACTTTTCACTGTTCATCCATGGTCCCTTCAAAACACCGACTGACGATAGCCAGCCCCGCAATGAAACGAGCGTGATTATGCAGCTTAGGTTCGGATCAGCAAACGATGAAATGGCTGCCCTTGCTTTTTTAGCCGGAGATGCCGATTACAACCGTTTTCAACGTCTGTTGGATGAACGTGACGACGAAAGTATACAATGGGACCTGCTGTTGGCCCCTCACCACTGTTCTTGGACCTACTTCAACACGACCCCATACGAGGATTTTCCAGAACCACAGGATTCGGCAATAGAATTTCTTCAACGCCAAAGAGGCGCAGGAATTATAGTAGCCTCTTCAAAAGAAATTATTGATGATGATGATAATCCTCCGCATTACCCTGCCAAACAAGAATATATTGGACAAATCGACGAGGATGATTTCTATAGTACTGGAGATGATCCGTTGACACCTTTGGTTTTCGAAGCAGGAAACAATGGCTTCAGCAAAAAGGATTATGTCGCAAAGGCGAATCTTGTAAGTGCTGTTAGTGGGGTAACTGAAAAAGCAAAAACCTATGGGTAATTTTTCAGACGGGCTAAAACTAGTTAGCCCTCAGGATGAAGCCAAGCTGCCAGTCGACATTTTAGGCAGTTTGGCTTTGCTTAGAAAAGATTATCCGGCCTCAGGGGTAAGAGCTTTTGAGGGGCCGGATGAATTTTTCATAGCTATGGACCTTGAAATCAGAAGGCCTAACCGTGCAGTAATGTACCATAAAAAAGAGCCGGTGCTGATCAAGCTCGATATAAAGAGATACCCGTTTGTTGCCCCGGCTCCCTATACGGACAGGCTCGACTTTCCTGCAGAAAATACTCCACACATCAACCCTACCAAGCAGGGCCGACCGTATTCGCTATGTCTCTTTAGGGGGGATTCTTCGGATTGGTTTTCACAGCATACTATCCTAGATTTCGTTGAAAGGCTTAGGACTTGGATGCAGGATGCTGCCGAAGGCAACCTTAACAAACTCGAAGACGACTTTGAGATGACTAGGGTTGATCAAGACCAGCATGTGATATTTTTTCCAGAAAAAGATGCAGTAGATATCATCAGCGCAAAATGGAAAGAAAATAGCGGTATTCAGGGAATGGTAATCGCAAATTTTGCAATGGACAAAGAAGATGCACCTCAGGATGCCGGCCAGAAAGAAATAGCTTGGCTTGTCAGGCTTTTTCAAGAGGAAATCGGCGATCTTACAAAGGCGAGCGTGATAACCAAGCCCAACCAAGTAGCTGGCCTAATTGTATTTTCAAATACCGATACGGTAGATAGTCGATACGTGACCCGGTTACCTCACGACCTGGAATCTCTGATCGTTTGGGCAAACGATCGTGGGATCGACCTGCAGAATATGCTCGCAAAGTTCGCAGCTTCACAACTTGAAATGGGGAGAATGTTTCCGATAGTCTTTGCAATTAAACGTCCAAGAAAGGTAATCAACCATCTGACCGACCTTGAGTTTCTTTCATTTACAGTTATACCTGCCTATGAAGAAGATACAAAAGTTCTTCTTTTGTCGTCATCTGTAGTCAGCGCTGCGCTTTATAGAAAGAACAGTATTCCGCTTGCCCAATATCTTTCGGGATATCCATTAGGAGCAAGCTACAGCGAAGTACATTATATTGGCCTTGGCGCTGTTGGTTCAAAGATTGCAATGCATTTTTCCAGAGCCGGCCTGATTCCCAAAACATTGATCGACCCAGATTATTCGCTACCACACAACAATATACGAAACGGGCTGGTTAGCTATCCCGGTGTCAAAAAGATAGACAAGCTGGATTCAAATATCAAACAACTTTATTTGAACAATGTAGACAACGCATTTGCCATCAAAAAAATCCCAAAAACGATATTAAATTCGCTGGCAGAAGATCCGGAATTATTTTCGGATAAGGGACAACTGATAATTGACAGTACAGCATCCTACGGAGTCGAGAACCTTTTAACCCGTAGACTTAAAATAGACGGCTCTAGGTATGCAAGGATCGAACTGGCTGACAAAGGCAACATTGGTTTTCTTCGGGTAGAGGGATTGCAACGAAATCCACGTATAGATGATCTCATGATCGAGGTCTATCACTTGGCAATCACAGACGGAAAACTGTCGTCTTGGTTAAAGGAAAATCATTTGGCTAGGGCAAGCCATTCCTTAATTGATGAGATATATTTGGGCTTAAACTGTAGCTCAGATACCTTGATTATGCCCGATGATAAAGTTTCTCTTCATACAGCAGCCGCTAGCATGGGGCTAAGAAACTTCAATCAGTCTCCACAGCACAGTGGGCTTCTTCAAATTACGAAGGTTTCAGTTGGTCTGCTAACTTCCATAGGCACAGAGGCCATAACGGTCCAACCTGTTGTCGTCGTTAAGGCTGATAATCAGCCAGAATGGCAACTCCGGTTTCGCCATTCACTCTACGAACATCTGATCTACGAGCTAAACGAAAACCGTCCCAATGAAACAGGAGGTGTTTTTATTGGCAGAGTAGATAAAGCCAATAAGATCATCCACGTCACTGATATTTTGAACGCTCCATCGGATAGTACAAAATCTCCCTACATGTTCACTAGGGGCATCGAAGGACTTAGCGAAAAAGTTAAGGAAATCCGTGAGAAAACTGGCGACATGTTGGAGTACGTTGGAGAATGGCATACACATCCTACAGGAAGTGCGAGCCTTAGCGGAACAGACAAACACGCAATTTCAGAAATCCGTAAAATATTGGACCCAATACATTACCCAACTTGCGTCACAGTGATTAACGGGACAAAAATTCACCCCTATATCTTTACCAAATATGAGTAACGAACAAGATCTAAAATCTAAGAATACTTTTACATTGTGGGTATTTTTTAGTTTCAATATAGCTTTACTGGCATCGTTTTTCTTTGCAGAAAACATTGACGTGATCCTATCGAATTTTAAATCCATTTTAACGATAAGAACTTCTGGTGTACTTATTGCGCCGTTGATACTGTTTATTGTAAATGGCCTGCTCACACCGGAAATAAAAGCCTCACTAGTGTTTTGGAAAGCAAAAAATGCACTTCCAGGTTGCCGGTCTTTCAGCGTCTTGGCAAGAAAAGACAATAGGATCGATATGGACCGCCTATCTGAGATATATAGTCCACTTCCAAAACTTCCTCAACAGCAAAACAAATTGTGGTATAAAATATACAAGCTAAACAGAGATGATCAGGCAATTCAATCAAGTCATCGTAGATTCCTGCTTGGCAGGGACTTAACTGCAATAGCCTTCCTGTTCCTTGTATTTAGTGGCCTGCCCTTTTGGGTGCTCGGCGATAGCAATATCAATTTATTGTATTTTATATGTTTGATCTCTTTATACATGTTGCTAGTTTTAGTGACGAGAAATTACGGTAACCGTTTTGTAACTAACGTTCTTGCAATAGAATCGACAAAATAAGATTTTCTTCGGCACTTCAATGACTTTATCTTGGTGCTGCGAGCGTTCACACTTTCGCCAATTTGAAAAATTCATGAATGATGTGTTAAAACTTATATATCACGATCAACTAAAAGATTCTAAATCTTGTACACTATGTTTACCCCAACTTACTCCTCAACATTTCCATATCATCACTAATCTTATGATCTAAAACTTTAGCATAAATCTGCGTAGTCTTTATACTAGAATGACCCATCATTTTTGCCACAGTCTCTATAGGAACTCCATTATTAAGAGTCACAGTCGTAGCAAAAGTATGCCTTGCAATATGAAAGGTCAATAGCTTATCAATCCCACATACATCAGCAATCTCTTTTAAATACGCATTCATTTTTTGATTGCTGATAACTGGAAGTAACAAGTCATCTGTGATACATTGTGGATGATCCTCATGTTTTTGGATAATCAACAATGCAGTTGGGAGTAGCGGAATTCTAGATAGGCTATCCGTTTTTTGTCTATAGGTATGTATCCATAATTTTCCATCAATTCCTTTTTCTATTTCGGAACGCTTCAATTTTCTTACATCTACATAAGCAAGTCCGGTATAACAACTGAATAAAAAGATGTCTCTTACCTGATCTAATCTTTCAATGGAAAAACGTTTGGAGGCAATATTTGTTAAATCGTCCTTAGTTAAAACCACTCGATGGACTTTAGTCGTTTTAGGTTTGTAGTTTATATAAGGATCTACGGTCAGCCACCCGTTCCCCAAACAAATACGGACGATCTTTCCTAAATTTTTAATGTACTTAATAGCTGAGTTGTTGGCACATTTACGAACACTCCTCAAATAATATTCAAATTCGTTTAAAAATTCAAAATTGATTTTGCTTACGGCAGTGTCAGAAATATTATATTTCCAGTCCATAAAATCACGGGTGTGCATTAAAGCGGTTTCGTATCGTTGAAGAGTGCTTTTTTCAAACTCTTGCCCGACAAGTGATCGCATTTTTTCATTGTGTTCTGTGAATACAGAAATTAGAGTTTTAGTTTTACCCATCTTTCCTGTAAATCTATTCTTCAATGTCTCCGCTGTGATTAAATCATCGGATTCATTCATCTGGCGATGGAGCTCAAGAATTTTATTTTGAGTATCGTCTAAAAAACAATTTAATTGTTTGATATCTTCTTTAGTACCTTTAGCTCTACCGGACTGAGTATTCCACTTGTTGGGCTCGCATTGTCTGCTCATGGCTATTTCCGCCCTTTGACCCTCGACGGTAATTCTTAAGTAAATCGGAACTGGTCCTGATTTGTAATTTTTCTGTTTTTTTAAACGATAAAGTAAACTAAGTGATGTTCTCATGATAATAAATGATTAATAGGTGAAACAATATAATTATTCCATCATTTGAAATCAAGATGTTTAGCAATTGAACAGGTTACAAATCAGTGATTTGTAGTGTAATTCGGGACTTCCTTAACACGTTCAAAATGAGTCCCGAATTACTCCCTTTTTCTTTGTGAAAGTTTGAATAATTTGGTATGCCCATAAAACAAAAAACCCTTCAAATCATATCATTTGAAGGGTTTTGTTGCATTTTGAATGTTTAAAAGCGGAATGGACGGGACTCGAACCCGCGACCTCCTGCGTGACAGGCAGGCATTCTAACCAGCTGAACTACCACTCCGTTGGTTAAAAACTTATAAAAATTTTCAATCTTTTTCCCCTTACATTGCGTTAGGGAGTGCAAATATAGACAAAAGCTTTTAACTGCAAAATATATTTTAAAATATTATGCAAATGAGCCTTCTTTTAACTTTTCTGCGTTCTCTGCAAATTGTAAAGCTTCCAAAATTTCGGTCAAATCACCGTTCATAACGGCGGTCAAATTATAGGTTGTCAAACCAACACGGTGCTCTGTAACACGACCTTGAGGATAATTATAAGTCCTAATTTTCGCAGATCTATCTCCAGTAGAAACCATCGTTTTACGTTTGCTAGCAATGGCTTCATTATGTTTAGCCAATTCTCTTTCGTACAAACGGCTACGTAACATTTCCATCGCTCGCTCCCTATTTCCCAATTGCGAGCGCTCTATTTGGCAAACTACTACAATTCCAGACGGACGGTGAGTTAACTGAACCTTAGTTTCTACCTTGTTTACATTCTGTCCACCTGCACCACCAGAGCGTGATGTTTGTAAATCTACATCGGCGGGGTTAATCCAAACATCTACTTCCTCAGCTTCTGGCAAAACAGCTACAGACGCTGCCGATGTATGAACTCTTCCTTGTGTTTCGGTATCTGGCACACGTTGCACACGGTGTACACCGCTTTCGTATTTTAAAACGCCATAAACATCCTCGCCACTTACTTTAAATATAACCTCTTTATAACCTCCGTTTGTTCCTTCGGTAACTTCTAGCGTCTGACAGGTCCAACCGCGGTTTTCGCAATAACGCACATACATACGGTATAAATCGCCAGCAAAAATTGCAGCTTCATCGCCTCCTGCTCCGCCTCTGATCTCCATAATGGCATCTTTTTCATCGCCTTCTTCTTTAGGGATTAGCATTAAACGGATTTTCGCCTCCAGCTCTTCTTGTTGCGTTAATAGCATGTCTAGCTCTTCTTTTGCCATTTCTCGCATCTCCTGATCCTTCTCATTGGCTAAAATATCTTTACTAGAATCAATGTTGCTCATTACGTTTTTGTAAATCAAATACTCGTCAACAATTAACCCTAAATCTTTATACTCCTTACTTAATTGCGCAAAACGTTTCATGTCTTGGGTAACCTCTGGGCTGCTCAATTCTATTTCAACATCATCGCGGCGAAGTTTTATCGCCTCTAATTTATCTAACATTTAATTTTATTTTTTTGAAATTTACCAGCGAAAAAGCTAGCATATTCTATTCTCTTTTTGTTGTGGTAGTCTAAATTATATTTTAATTGGCTATTGCAAATGAACAATTAAACCAATTTATTTAACTACATGCCCATAAAAAAACTACTCATTTTCTAAAGCCCACAAAGTTATATCTTTTTCGGTTAAAATTACCAGTCGGTTAAAACGGATTAAAGCACTGGTCTTGTTTTTAACATCAGGCAAAGTTATTTTTTCTAATTTAAAAGTTAAATAGTTGTATTTTAATAATCTATCGTTATCATAATAAGAAATCTCGTTGTTGTTTACTTCAAAATCTTTTGTCGGGTAAACCACAGCAGTTTTATAAAAATTCCCAAACCTATCAAAAATCCTCACACCCGTTTTCTTATCGTTTAAATAAACATATTGCTCATCTGTAAGCATATAAATGGCATCCATATCTATCCCGTTTCTTTGGTATAAGTTGCCGCTTTTAATATCATCAATAAAAATATTGGTTAGCTTTTTTAGCTCTCTATTAATCTGATCGTACACCCAAAAACCATTGTTATTTGCCGATGCTATTTGTGTAATCTGTACATCGGGATTTTGATTAAAGGAAAAGTTACTAATCTCGCTTAAGTTATTGTTAAGCACTACAATTTGCTGAAAAATTTGATAGTATAAAATTACCCTTAAGGGGTCGGTAACGTCTATTTGGCTCACATCACCAAAACTTTTATTGCTGTAATTCCATAAAAATTTTCCTTGCGGATTAAACTTTAAAACGTCATTTGCTGGGGTGATAATGAAAAGATTACCAAAATTATCTAACTGAGCCATTTTAGCTACAGTATCGATTTTAGCAATCAGCTTAAAATTTTGGGCATGGATATTTAAAGCAGTAAGGCTTAAGATCAATAAAAAAAATACCCATTTAAACTTCATAAATTTTCTTGGTACTAAAATCCATTAAAGAAATTCCGCTTTGATCTAGTTTAACGTAAGTGCTAAAATTAACCCATTCGCCCAAATTAAAGTACTTGGTATTTTCTTCTACTTGTATAATAGAGGGATAATGCCTATGCCCCATAATCACGTAATCAAAAACGCCAAAATCTTGCTTTAATGTTTGATAGTAATTTTTAATCCAGGTTTTCTGAAACTCTAAATGTTGCGGACCTTCTTTTTTACTACTGGCTAATCTGCTCTTGCTACTCCAATAATTAGCAATTCCGATGCCTAAATTAGGGTGAAGCCTTGCAAACAACCACTGGCAAAAATTACTTCTAAAAAAGTTTTTTAAAATTTTATAGCCTTCGTCGCCTTTACCTAGACCATCTCCATGATGCAGAAAAGCTCGTTTTCCAAAGTCTTCTAAAATAAACTCATCGCTCACGATAGTTGCCCCCAATTCTTTTTCAAAATAATCGAATACCCACATATCGTGGTTGCCCTTAAAAAAGTAAATTTTAATGCCGCTATCTGCCAACTGAGCTAATTTCCCTTGCAGCCTGATAAAACCTTTAGGAACAACCGTTTTATACTCAAACCAGAAATCGAAAACATCGCCCATCAAAAAAATTGCCTTAGCATCTACTTTTGCGCTGTCTAACCAATCCACAATTCTATTTTCCCGCTCCCTACTAGTCTGATGATTTGGAGCACCTAAGTGAAAATCTGAAGCGAAATAATAAGCCGTTTGTTGCAAAGTAAATTTTTTAGATGCGCTAAAATTAAGTATTTATTTTGTTAAGCCATATTTGTAGGCATTGTATATCGATTAATGGGTTAATTGATGATTCTTTAATGCATTTTTTGGGTGTCCCGGATAGCTATCGGGATAACACACTTTTTGCTATATCTTTTTTTGCTATTTGCATTACAATTAGGGCAAAAAAAGGATGCCGCTTAGCCAAAGGCTTCCCTTTGGGATTATCGTTAACGCTGCTGGATGGGAATATAAGGTTTGAAAATCACGATCTAGCGTTTGAAACGCGGGGCTCTCTTTGAGAGAACCTGCTAAAACAAATGTTTGGAAATTGCTTCACAACGCAGGGTCCTCTTGCGAGAGACCCTGCTAGAACAAAAATATAATGTTCGGTAATTGCTTCACAACGCAGGGTCCTCTTGCGAGAGACCCTGCTAGAACAAATGTTTGGAAATTGCATCACAACGCAGGGTCCTCTTGCGAGAGACCCTGCTAGAACAAATGTTTGGAAATTGCGTCACAAAGCAGGGTCCTCTTGCGAGAGACCCTGCTAGAACAAATGTTTGGAAATTGCTTCACAACGCAGGGTCCTCTTGCGAGAGACCCCTGGTAGAACAAAATTCTTTAATGCATTTTTTGGGCGTCCCGGATAGCTATCGGGATAACACACTTTTTGCTATATCTTTTTTTGCTATTTGCATTACAATTAGGGCAAAAAAAGGATACCGCTTAGCCAAAGGCTTCCTTTTGGGACAATCGTTAACGCTGCTGGATGGGAATAAAAGTTTTGAAAATCACTATCCTGCGTTTGAAACGCGGGGCTCTCTTTGAGAGAACCTGTTAGAATAATAAAAAGCATAACATTTTAAAATTTGACTTTTATATTTAAAAGCGATAACCACTTTTTAAAACAAAAGCTTAGTTTTGGATAAAATGCAAAAAATCACATATCAAGCCGCTTTATCTGCTTCTGGGCCTTTAGAAACTCATTTTAACAATTTGATTAGTGAAGCCATTGCAAAAGGCGAACAAAATGTTGCTGCAAAACCCTCCAAAGAGGCAATAGAGCAAATGATTAACGTTTCCTTTTGGGCTAGTTTGCGTAAAGAAGAAGGGCACTCGCCTAAAATTTCTATTTCGTTTGTATCGCCAGAAGAGGCAGAAAAACCTTTACTTTTTGGTGTTAGGCTTCCGTTTAATAATGACAGCTTAACCAAATTAGCGCCCGGCATAGAGCGACCAGGTGTACACCTAGGCGTTTGGGAAGAAAACGGATTGCTATTTATTTGGGGTACAACTTTAAATATTCCAGATTACTGTTTTGTTTTAGATGTATCTGAACCGGGTTTGTTAGTGATTAAACACAGGCGATTAAGAGGTTTTGGTAAATACACTAACATTGCTGTTTTAAAGGGTGATGAAATTAAAATTATAGATAAAAGCTGTGGCAGTTTGAAAGATAGCCCGTCTATTGTTACCGCATTGTTAGATTTAGACACGCCTTGTTCTTGGAACGATGGTGTAAATGTTTTAATACAGCTTGCCGTTTCTATGAAAAGCCATGGTCACGGTGGTATTTTATTGGTTGTTCCGCCAAACTCGTCAGAGTGGCGTAGCTCTATTGTACATCCATTAAACTATCCTATTTTTCCATCTTTTGGGTCGCTGGCGCATTTAATGTTAGATCAAGACAGAGAAAATAACATGATCCAATGGCGAAATAATTTAAAGCAAGAAGTAGATAATATTGGCGGTTTAACTGCCGTAGATGGCGCTACTGTAATCAGCAGGGACTTTAATGTATTTACTTTTGGGGCAAAAATATCTAGAAAAAACAATAGCGATGTACTTGCCAACATACAATATATAGAACCTGTAATTGGTGGCGAAGCCAAAGAAAAATATGCAGGTGAAGTAGGCGGTACCAGACATTTATCTGCCGCACAATTTATATACGATCAAAGAGATGCCATGGCCATGGTGGCTTCACAAGATGGTTATTTTACCATATTCTCCTATTCTAAAGTGATAAATATGGTGCTAGCGCATAGAATAGATACCTTACTTATTTAGTGTTAGTTCAACTTCCCAAAACTCTTCATAACGTTTTTGAAAAAAGCTTTAATTGGAGTTGCCCATCCCATAATTTTCCAAAAAACACAAAAATATACAGGAGAATTTTTTAACCATTGATAATTTATTTTACCTTATAAAAAAATTTTTATCTTTACGCCCCGTAAAAAAAATAAATTAATGCCATTAATAGAACTGAATCAAGTACATAAGAATTACCTAGAAGGAGTACCATCTGGAGTGTCTGGTATCGATTTAACTATTAACGCTGGAGAATTTATTACCATTATTGGCGAAAGTGGAAGTGGTAAAACTACGTTACTCAAACTAATTTATGGCTATTTAGTACCACAGCGTGGCGAGGTCTTATTTGAAGGCGAAAAAATTAAAGGTCCTACAGAAAAACTAATTCCTGGCCACGACGAGATGAAGATGGTAACCCAAGAGTTAACCCTAAATCTTTATGCTAAGGTATTTGATAATATTGCATCGCAACTTTCTAACACAGATTTATTAGCTAAAAGTCAGTTAACCTTACAAACCATGGAGTTTTTAAGGATAGACCATTTAGCCGAGAAAAAAATTGTGGAGCTAAGCGGCGGCGAGCAGCAACGTGTGGCTATTGCAAAGGCCGTAATCACCGAACCCAAAGTACTTTTACTGGATGAACCTTTCAGTCAGATTGATAGTGTTTTAAAGAAGCAGCTTAGAGATGACATAGAAAGGCTATCTAAATTTTTAAAAATTACCATTATCATGGTTTCTCACGACCCTACTGATGGTTTAGCACTATCTGACCAATTACTGATTGTGAAAGATGGAAAAATATTGAGACAAGGAAAACCTCAGGATTTATATACAAACCCTAAGTTTGCTTATGTGGCTAAAATTTTAGGTCGAGCAAATTTGGTAAAAAACTTAAGCTTTTTACCTCAGCAAAATATTACTTATGCCATTTATCCTCATCAAATTAAAATTAAAAAGGAAGAAACTTTTTTAAGTGCAATGGTTAAATCAATTCATTTTAGCGGTGCTTACCAAGAAGTAGAAATTGTGGTTGAGGGTAAAATTATTCTAGTTCACGATCATCAATATTTACCATTAAAAACTTCGGATATGGTTTATTTTGAGGTTGAGGGAATGCAAGAATTAATCGGGTAACTACAATTTACTTCAAGATCTTTAAGCGAGCTTAAGAGATTTGTTTTGCGTTAGGGATAGAAATGGCAGCTTTTTTTGCCTTTAAAACATTTTGTAAGTGGCAAAAAAACTATAATGGATAGCCCGTTATCCCGATAGTTATCGGGACGCCCAAAAATATTAATTTCTTTACATCATTTTTAACAATTCGTCTACATAAATGCGCTCATTGGCTAAACGAGGTACTTTATGTTGACCGCCGAGTTTCCCTTTTGCTTTTAACCAATCGTAAAATAAGCCGTCTTTGGCTAGGTGTACTTTTGGTCTTTTTAGGGCCATGTCTTTAAAGCGTTTGGCGTCGTAATCAGAATTTACTTCTCTTAAAGTGTTGTCTAAAATATCTATAAAACGCTCAAATTCTTTGGGTTGCTTTTCAAATTCTATAATCCACTCGTGGGCGCCAGGTTCGTCTTTGTCAAAATATATTGGGCAAGCGGTATAATCTTTTATGAGCGCACCGGTTTCTATACAGGCTTTGCTTAACGCTTTTTCTGCATTGTCTATAATCACTTCTTCGCCAAAGGCATTGATAAAATGTTTGGTGCGCCCAGTAATTTTTAAACGATAAGGATACTTTGAGGTAAACTTTACGGTGTCGCCAATCATGTAGCGCCAAAGGCCTGCATTGGTACTGATGACCATGGCGTAGTTTTTATCCAATTCTACCTCGCCTAAAGAAACGGTATCTGGAAATTCCCTATCAATTTCTTCCATTGGGATAAATTCGTAATAAATTCCATAGTCTAGCATCAATAATAAATCGTTACTATCTTTTCGATCTTGGATACCAAAAAACCCTTCAGATGCATTATAGGTTTCTAAATAATACATCTCATCGCTCGGCATTAAACGTTTAAACTGTTCGCGATAGGGTTCAAAATTTACGGCACCATGTACGTAAAGCTCTAAATTTGGCCATACTTCTAGTAAGTTCTTTTTACCTGTAATTTCTAAAATGCGTTTAGCTAATACAATAGTCCAAGTGGGAACGCCTGCAATATTGGTAACGTTAACTTCTATTGTAGCCCGGGCCATTTGCTCTATTTTGTCCTCGTAATTGTCCATCAAAGCGATGGCCATATTTGGGGTACGCAGAAGCTCGGCCCAGAAAGGCAAATTTTTAATAATTACGGCAGAAAGGTCGCCGTAAAAGGAATCTGGACTAAGTTGATTGATTTGATGACTGCCACCTAAAACCAAACTTTTGCCTGTAAACATTTTGGCGTCGGGCATATTATTGCAGTAGATGGCCAGCATATCTTTGCCGCCTCTAAAATGGCAATCTTCTAAAGATTCTTCGCTTACGGGGATAAATTTACTTCTGTCACTAGTGGTGCCAGACGATTTTGCAAACCACTTAATTTCTGATGGCCACAACACATTTTGCTCGCCTTTGAGCATTTGATTAATGTATGGTTTAAGGGTGTCGTAATTTTGAACTGGTATTCTTTCCTTAAACTGATTGATGTTCTCTATAGTTCTATAATCGTACTTTTTCCCCCATTGGGTATTGATAGAATCGTTAATTAAACAAGCAAACCACTCGTCTTGTACTTCCTCTGGATATTTCATAAAAAGCTCTATCTGATGCATTCGCTTTTTCATGTACCAGCTTAAAAAGGAATTTACAATTGTCATTTTGTTTTAAGAGTTGATTAGTTCCGATAGCTATCGGGATTGGTTTATTAGTATTTAAGTAAGTTGTTTAGTTTATTAGTCATTAGTCCCGATAGCTATCGGGATTGGGTTATTAGTACTTGCAAAAGTTTTTAAAGTTTATTGGTTGAAATGGTTTATTAGCACTAATTTTTCCCTAATGAACTTCCTTTTACTAATAAACTAATCCCTAATAAACTCCTTTTACCATTTCAACCAATGAATTTAAAAATTAAAACTTCTTAATCTTCAACTCAAAGTTTTGACCAAGATAAAATTTTCTAGCCATTTCATCATCAGCAATTTCTTGTGGTGTTCCTGTTAGCATCATATTTCCTTCTGCTAAAAGATAAGCTCTGTCAGTAATGGAAAGGGTTTCGTTTACGTTATGGTCGGTTATTAAAATACCTATGTTACGGTGCTTTAAGCGGGCAACAATCATTTGGATTTCTTCAACCGCAATAGGATCTACCCCGGCAAAAGGTTCATCTAACAATATAAATTTAGGGTCGGCGGCTAAAGCCCTTGCAATTTCTGTTCTTCTGCGTTCTCCTCCAGAAAGTAAATCGCCCCGGTTTCTTCTAACTTTATGTAAGCTAAACTCGTCTATTAAAGTTTCTAGTTTTTCTTTTTGCTCTTCTTTGGTAGTGCCAGACATTTCTAGTACCGCCAAAATATTATCTTCTACAGTTAGCTTTCTAAATATAGAAGCTTCTTGGGCTAAATAACCGATTCCTTTTTTTGCCCGCTTATACATGGGGTCTTGGGTGATGTCTTCGTCTTCTAAAAAAACCCTACCCTCGTTTGGCCTAATTAAACCTACAATCATGTAAAAAGAGGTGGTTTTTCCTGCTCCGTTTGGACCCAATAAACCTACAATTTCACCCTGACTTACATGAAAAGACACATTGTTTACAACAACCCTTTGCTTATATTTTTTAATTAGATTTTCGGCCTTTAATATCATTTTAATAGGTTTTAATTCCTTTTATATTTAGTTGTAAGCTTTTTTTGTCTTTGTAATTATTCTCTTCTATGGTGTAGCAAATGTCAAAAAGTTTACCCCTGTTAATATCCTCTAAATAATCGCCCATTCCAAATCCTATGCAACTAAAAATTGGACTATTGGGTTGTTTAATCACCATTTTTAAATGATTATTACCAACAATACTGCCATAGCCATAAGAAGAAACCTGTTTACTAATGAAAATAGGCGACATATTTTGTGGTCCAAATGGTTCAAACTGTTTCAAAATTCTGAAGAATTTAGCATCAATATCTATGAGCTCCAATTCATCTTCTATCACAATTTCTTGGATAAGCAGATTATCAGTAATGGTGGCCGATACTACTTCTTCAAACTTTTTGATAAAAGCAGGAACATTCTCTGGCAACATGGTTAAACCTGCTGCATATTTATGTCCACCAAATTGTTCTAACAAATCGCTACAGCCGCATAGTGCTTCATACAAATCGTATCCAATAACAGACCTTGCAGAACCTGCCACATGTCCGTTAGATTTGGTAAGCACCACCGTAGGTCGGTAATATTTTTCTGTTAACCGTGATGCAACAATACCAATTACACCTTTATGCCACGTTTCGTCGTAAACCACGGTAGATTTTCTTTTCTCCATTTCTGGCGAATTTAAAATCATGGTTAACGCTTGCTCGGTTATGCTAGCATCAAATTCTCTTCTTTCGGCATTTTTTAGATTTACAATAAAACCTGCGTCTTCGGCAGTTTCTGATGATGAGGCCACCAATAATTTAACTGCTTTTTTTGCATCATCTATTCGGCCTGCAGCATTAATTCTGGGACCAATAGAAAAAACGACATCGGTTATGGTATAGTCATCGGCTTTGCCAGATAATTCTTTTAAAGCTTGTAAACCATTACAAGGGTTTTGATTTAGCTTTTCTAATCCAAAATATGCCAATATTCTGTTTTCGCCAGTAATGGGAACAATGTCAGAAGCGATACTTACGGCTACTAAATCTAAAAACTGAGTCACTTTCTCAAACGGAATGTTGTTTTTTATAGCGTAAGCTTGTATCAGTTTAAAACCCAAACCACAACCAGATAACTCTTTGTAAGGATAATCACAATCTATCCTTTTAGGGTCTAAAACAGCAATGGCTTTTGGGATTTCTTCGCCTGGCAAATGGTGATCACAAATGATGAAATCTACGTTTTTGCTATTGGCATAGGCTATTTTATCTACCGATTTAATGCCACAATCTAAGGCAATAATTAAGCTGAAATTATTTTCAGCTGCATAATCTATACCTTGAGTAGAAATTCCGTAGCCTTCTACATATCTATCAGGAATATAATATTCTATGTCTCGGTGTAAATCTTTAAAAAATAAATAAGTTAAAGCAACAGATGTAGTGCCGTCAACATCATAATCTCCGTAAATTAAAATACGTTCTTCTTGTGCAATTGCGGTTTCTATTCTTTCTACCGCTTTATCCATATCTTTCATCAGAAATGGATTGTGCAAGTTGTCTAAGCTAGGTCTAAAAAAGCATTTGGCAATTTCAAAAGAATGAAGGTCTCTTCTAGCCATCATGTTAGCTAAAGTCCTATTTACATTTAATTCTTTTGACAGTTTTTCAACCAATTGTGCATCGGCTTTTTCCTGTACTGCCCACCTTTTTTCCATATATTTGCTTCAAATTGCCTGTAAATATACATTTAATAGCGTTTCAAATTAATTTAAGCTGATCTGAAATTTATTAAATGAGTTTAAAAAATCTTTATTTTGAAAATAGTAGCTCTTTATGAAGGATCTTACTCTGTAGATGCTTCCAAAAAATTTATTCCTTTTAATCCTGATGTTGATAAAGTAAGTGATAGACCTGCGTCGCTTTTTATTTTTATTCAGCCGTTTTTAGTGGAAACAACTAAAGATTTGATTTTAATTGATACCGGTTTAGGTTATCAAAACGATAATCACGAACTTATTTTACATCAAAATATTATAAAAGCGGGTTATTCACCAGAAAATATTACCAAAGTTTTAATGTCTCATTTGCATTACGACCATAGTGGCGGCATGGTAGTAAAGCGTAACGGAAAGTTAGAGGTTAGCTTTGAAAATGCGGAGTATTTTGTGCAAAGAGGAGAGTGGGAGACGGCTTACTCCAAAAACTCTAGCTCGTACAAAACAGAAATTTTTGATGTTTTGCAAAGATCTGGTCAGTTAGTTTTTATAGATGGCGATGGTACTATTAACAATGAAATTAGCTATGAAATTACTGGCGGACATACAGAATATCACCAGGTTTTTTACATTAAAGAAAATGATGAAACGGTATTTTTTGGTGCAGATGTAGTTCCAGAACCAGAACAGTTACAAAGAAAGTTTGTTGCTAAATATGATTTAGATGGTAGAAAGTCTATGGAATTGAGAATAGAATTTGCCCAAAAGGCTGGTCAAGGAAATTGGATTTGTTTATTTTACCATGCAAAAAGGAAGGCCATTGCTAGAGTGAGGATAGAAAATGAACAAGTTTTTATAGACGATTTGAAACCTTAACCACCGCATTGGTTATTAAACTTTCTAGTTTTTCTAAGGTTAAAGGTTTTGATATAAATCTTTTCACATCACTGTAAGTTTCAGACTTTTTAATGTCGTCGTTGTAGACAGAAGAAGAAAGCATGTAGATATTAATTTCTTTTTGAATACTACTCTTAAAATTTTCATATTCATCTAAAAACTCCCATCCATTCTTAACAGGCATGTTGATGTCTAAGAAAATTACATCTGGCATTTGTTCTTGATTGTCTAATAAACCTTTTAAATAATCAATACCTTCTAATCCATTTAAGCAAGTATTTACAATGCTTTTAGATTCAACTTTTTTGATGAGTTTTGCGGCGATGAAATTATTTATTTCATCATCATCAATAATTAATATATGTATGTCTTCTAGATTCATGTATGTTGTGTGTAGCTTGATTTAGTACGTTTCGTCTTACACAATAGTTTCATTAAAATTTAAATATACGACCTTGTTCATATAAAATTGCCAAATATTAAATAAGATGAAAACAAAATCATGAGTTAAAATTCAAAAACCATGGTTATTAACTCATTACAAAAACCATGCTAAATCAAAACAATATAGATTTGAATTTCTTAAGACTAACTAATTGCCAATAATATCATTTTAATAAAAAAGTATAACTTTGACCCCTCAATAATATTTAAAAAATGAAAACATCTTTTGATTTTGATAAGCCCATTGCAGATTTACAATCTCAAGTAGAAAAGGTTAAACAAGTAGCAGAAAAGACTAAAGTGGATATGTCTGCAACGCTTAAAGAACTTGATGCGAAAATCGAAAAAGCAAAGGTTGATATATACACTAATCTGAGTGGGTGGCAGCAAGTGCAAATTTCTCGCCATCCTGAGCGACCTTATACTTTACAATATATAGAAGCTATAAGCGATAATTTTATAGAAATGCATGGTGACAGAACGGTAAAAGACGATAAAGCCATAGTAGGTGGTTTTGGATCTATTAATGGACAAACAGTCATGTTTATTGGACACCAAAAAGGAATAAACACCAAGTTAAGACAGTATAGAAACTTTGGTATGGCAAACCCTGAAGGGTACAGAAAAGCATTACGCTTAATGAAACTAGCCGAAAAATTTAATAAACCTGTTGTTACTTTTATAGATACGCCAGGCGCTTACCCGGGCTTAGAAGCAGAAGAACGCGGACAAGGCGAAGCCATTGCGAGGAATTTATTAGAAATGTCGGTTTTAAAAGTGCCTATCATTTGTATGGTTGTGGGCGAGGGCGCAAGTGGTGGCGCTTTGGGTATTGGTATTGGCGATAGAGTTTATATGTTACAACACACTTGGTATTCTGTTATTTCGCCAGAATCTTGTTCTTCTATTTTATGGAGAAGCTGGGATTATAAAGAAAGAGCTGCCGAATGTCTAAAATTGACTGCCGATAATATGCTTGAAAATAAATTAATAGATGGCATTATTAAAGAACCGCTTGGAGGGGCTCATCAAGACCCAGAAACGATGGCCAATACGATTAAAGAGAAAATCTTAGCTGATTTAACAATATTAAAAAGCAAGAAAACAGAAGATTTGATAGCCGAAAGAATCGATAAATTTTGTGCTATGGGCGTAGTTGTAGAAGGCTAAGCAAATTTCTTATAAAGTTAAAACCCTCTATACTGTATAATAACAATATAGAGGGTTTTTATTTTTGATGTAAATCAAATTTAATAATTGAAATATTAGGGCTTTCTAGCAGGCTATCCGGTGTAGTCCCAATGAATCCCGATGACTATCGGGAGCTTCCACTGCTCCCAAGGAGTCCTTTGGACTATCCTTTACGCAAAATCTAGATCACTTAAATCACAAAATTCCAACCTTTAACATCTTCTATTTTACCATATTTAATATCATCTAAGGCTTTGCGCATTTTAGCGGCAAACATACTTTCTGCTGGGTTTGGTAAAGTGTAAGTCTTACCATCGGCTACAATTTCTGCTACTTGTGCAATTGTTGCTGCCGTACCCGCTCCAAAAACATCAGAACATCTTCCGGTTTCAATGGCTTCTAAAACTTCGCTAACAGAAACTCGACGTTCTTCTACCTCAATACCAAAATCTTTGGCTAGTTCTATAATACTTGCTCTTGTTACTCCTTTTAAAATGGTATCCCTGGTAGATGGTGTTATTAACTTTCCGTCTATCACAAACATTACATTTGCTGCACCCATTTCTTCTATATAGGCATGTTCCTTAGCGTCGGTCCAAATTAATTGGTCAAAGCCTTCTTGCATCGCTTTTCTGGCAGGCAACATAGCTCCACCATAGTTTCCAGCAGCTTTTGCATATCCAAAACCACCTTCGCTAGATCTAGTATATTCCTTTTCTATTTTAACTCTTAAGTTTTTAGAAAAATACGGGCCAGTAGGACCTAATATAACCATAAACTTATACGTTGTTGAAGGCGCAACACCTAAAAAAGGATCGGTAGCAAACATAAACGGACGAATGTAAAGCGAGTAATTCTCTTTATTAGGAATCCATGCTTTGTCTAGGTTTACTAATGTTGCAATACTTTGTAAGAAAATTTCTTCTGGTAAAGTAGGCATACATAAACGCTCTGCCGATTTATTGAAACGGATAGAATTTTGATCTGGACGGAAAACAGTTATTTTTCCATCGGCATGTAAATGCGCTTTTAAACCTTCAAAAAATGCTTGTCCGTAATGTAAAGCAGAAATTGCTGGACTCAAGCCTATATCGCCGAAAGGCAAAATTTCAAAATTCTTCCACTCGCCGTTTTCATAATCTGCGGTGAACATGTGGTCAGAAAATGTTTTACCAAATGGTAAATTATCAAAATCTACTTGCGCTAATTTTGAAGTATTGGCTTTTGTTATTTTGATATCTAATGTATCTATCATGGTTATAATTGTATTTAAAAAGGAGGTACAATTTACTAAAAAATTTTATTTCAAACCCGATAAAGTGTCATTCACCCAAGCTTTCCCCCATTCTTCTGTTTCTTCTAAGCTCCAAAGTTGAGGATAAAATATTCTTTTCTGAAAACGTGGAGGCAAATATTTTTGCCAATTTGTGCCACCTGTTGCTTTAATTTCGTTTGGTTCTCGGTTCAAATACCGTACTGCCGATTTATAATGTGCCAGCGGCCAATTGATATTTACTAATACATCAAATCTTTTTAAAAGGTTTTGGCTCTCTTCTACATGCTGACCCAAATCTTTCAGTTTATGAAAACATTGCCACAAATTAGACCCCTCTACCTCGTGTGCTAAACCTAAAAACTGCTGATTGTATTTATTTTTAAACTGTTTTAATGTTAAAGTTTGCTTTCCGCTAGCTAATTCGGTTGCGCCATATTGCCAATAAATTTGTTCAAATTGTTGAGCTATTGAAGCCTCAGAAAGCGCTATTCTTTTGTCTTTAGCTACCAAATTTATCATATCGGTAGCGTAAATTTCTATCATTCTGTATTGCCCACTTTGGAAACCACTTGCCGGCAATAAAGACATCCTAAATTTTAAAAACTGCTCTTTGTCCATGCCGTCTATCATGATGGTGAAAGAACTACAAAGTGCTTCAAAGTAGTTAATCATCCGCTTTAAGCGGACATTAAAAAAGGTGGAATTTAAGTTTTGTTGTTCGGTAATTTGCTCGCACTCATGCAAAACCAATTTGAAATAAAGCTCTGTGATTTGATGATAGAGGATGAAAATTTTCTCATCGGGAAAAGGCGTTTTAGGACTTTGTAAACTCAATAAAGTATCTAAATGGATATAATCCCAATAGGTTAAAAAGTCTGCATAAAGCAAGCCATCTAAATAAGAAGACATGTCTTGCCCCATTGCGGCATATTTCTCTTGCAATAGGTTTAGGCGTTCTTTAATCTCGTCTGTTATTTCCATAAAATGTCATCAAAAATTATTTTTTTTAGATTAATTTGGACGTTTTAATCCCGATTTATCTAGATTATTGTTTTTTGTTTGTCATCCTGAGCGGAGTCCGATAGCTATCGGACGAAGGACAAACAAAAAGCTGCCATCCCAAAAGCTGCCACTTCTCCGAAGAAGTCCTTTGGACTATCCCTAACGCCTTATCAAACGCAATAAATAAATCTAAATCTGACTTTCTTCCTCTACATCATTAAACTTTGATACACCAATTTTTTGTGAGCTATAAATACCTTTATGTCCACTAAAAAAATAGGCGATAAAACAGGCAATCCCAAAAAACAAAATATATTGTCCCCCAAATAATTCTACACCCATAATGGTACAAGCTAAAGGGGTGTTTGTAGCGCCAGCAAAAACTGCTATAAAACCTAAGGCAGCAAATAAACTAATGGGCGCATCCATTAAAATAGCTAAAGAATTACCCAAAGTTGCGCCAATATAAAATAGGGGAGTAACCTCGCCACCTTTAAAACCTGTGCCTAAAGTAACAGCCGTGAAAACAGTTTTCCATAGCCAGCTTAAAGCATCGGCACCGCCCATGGTAAAGGCAGAAGAAATGGTAATACTATCTGAGTTTTGTGGTATAACACCCAAACTTAAATAATCGCTTTTACCCACCAAAAAGGTTAATAAAATAACAACAATGCCACCAAAAAATGGAATTAACCACGTGATTTTAAATAGACTTAAAAAAATATTTTTTACACCTCTTACTAAACTAGAAAACAATAAACTAGCTAAACCAAAAGCTACAGATGCCAACATAATTTTTAAAACCAATAAAATATCCCACTGGAAATATTGATTGAATAAATAGTTAGATTCTTGAGTAAATTCTATTTGATAAAGCGTGTGTTTTACCTGCCAAGCACTAACGGCAAAATCGCCAATTAAGCTGGCAAAGATGCAAGGGATTATAGCTTCGTATTTTATTTTGCCAATGGCAATTACCTCAATGGCAAAAATTGCCCCTGTAAATGGAGTGCCAAAAACAGCTCCAAAACCAGCTGCTACACCGGCTAGTAAAATGGTTTTTACATCTTTGCTATCTAGCTTAAACCATTTGGCAAAAAGCTGAGCAATGCTACCACCAATTTGAACTGCTGTTCCCTCTCGCCCTGCCGAGCCGCCAAATAAATGTGTACCTACAGTAGTTAACAAAACTAAAGGACCCATTTGAGGAGGAACACCACCACCCGGTTTGTGAATCTCGTCTATAATTAAGTTATTTCCCTTTTCTGATGATTTTCCAAAAAGCTGATATAAAAAGTGAATCCCTATACCAATTAGTGGTAAAAAATATAAAAGATATTCGTGAGTATAACGGTATAAAATAGCCGAGTTTAACAACCACAAAAACAAAGCAACGCCGCTCCCAATCACTAAACCTAATGGTAAAGTAATTAAAAACCATTTTACTATATAATTGATAATATATAGTTGTTGTGGCTGTTTATTGTCGGGATTAAAAAAACTCATGCTTTAAAAACTATCTTCTTTTCAATTGAGAAGCTAGTGTTCAAATATATTTAAAATATATGGGTTATGTTTTTTTACCACAGATGGATAGATGTTCACTTATTAAGCTCTTCGTTACGTCGAGGAATGAGAGGCCTCACAAGCAAAGTTTTATTTAGCTTTTGATGCCTGTTTTGTATGATATATTGGGATGTTTATTTCACGCAAAGAAAAAAATGAAGAAGACGCAAAGCTCATAGAATTGCTCTTCTGAATTAAAAAACTTTTCTTATACTTTCTACTTTTCTTTTGCGAGCTTTACGAAAACCTTAGCGTTCTTTGCGTGAAAATTTTTATTTGTTAAGCAGAGCCATTTTAAATTCATCGTCTTTTTTTATCTGTGTATTTGTGGCAATAAAAAAATCACAGATGTTCGCTAATTAATTTCGCTTGGTCACCTCGAGGAACGAGAGGTCTCACAAGAAAATTTTATTTAGCTTTTGATGCCTGTTTTGTATAATATATTGGGATTTATTTTTCACGCAAAGAAAAAATTAAGAAGACGCAAAGAGCGCAAAGCTCATAGAATTGCTCTTCTAAATCAAGAAACTTTTCTTAGCCTTTCTTTTTTCCTTTGCGAGCTTTGCGAAAACCTTAGCGTTCTTTGCGTGAAAAATTCTATCTGTTATGCAGAGCCATTAGAAATTCATCATCTTTTTTTATCTGTGTATTTGTGGCAATAAAAAAATCACAGATGTTCGCTAATTAATTTCGCTTGGTCACCTCGAGGTTTAATATATTTCATATAAAACAATATGAAATGACGTTAAATATTACCGATTATAAAGGTGGGGTCATCCTGAGCGGAGTCGAAGGAGTGTGTGGGTTATGCTTCGACTCCGCTCAGCAGGATAACATGGCTCTGCTGAATTATGCAGTAATTCAATTAGGAACAAACAACGTCAATGGTAGGAACGAGAGGTCAGAAAGCAAAGTTTCATGTAGGTTTTGTTACCTATTTGTGAGATGTCTCCCTGCGGTCGACATGACGTAAAGGAGAGGAAAACCCTTTTTTATTGGTCAATCCGTTTCACCTCTGTTTACTATCCTATCAAGAAATCACAGATGTTCGCTAATTAATTTCGCTTGGTCACCTCGAGGAACGAGAGGTCACACTAGCAAATTCTTCATTTAGGTATTGAAATCTATTTGCAATTCAACAAACAATCCCACTTTTATCAATAAAAAGAAAAATCTTTAATAGCTTTATCTAAATTCAATAAGATGAGAAAAATACTTTTGCTTTTAATCCTAACTAACTTTTCGGCGGCGTATTCACAAATACTTTCTGAAAGGGACAGGGCAACGCTTAAAGATGAAATTTTAGCAGAACGCTTTAACATATTGCTCCCTCAATTAATGGATAAAACAGATATTGATATGTGGCTTGTTATTTCTAGGGAGTATAACGAAGACCCAGTAATGAGAACCATGCTGCCGGCTACTTGGTTAAATGCAAGGCGTAGAACTATTTTAGTTTTTTATAACAACAAGGAAAAGAAAATCATAGAGAAACTTGCGGTGGCTCGTTATGATGTAGGGGCAAATATTTCTTCTGCTTGGGACAAAGAAAAACAGCCCGACCAATGGAAAGCGTTAGAAAATTTGATTAGAGAACGCAACCCAAATAAAATTGGTATCAATATTTCAGAACATTTTGGGATAACAGACGGACTAGTAAAAACGGATTATGATGAATTGTTAGCAGCACTTCCGGCAGATTTAGAAAGCAAATTGGTTTCTGCAGAAAAATTGGCAATTGCCTGGATTGAAACACGAACGCCAAAAGAAATGAAACTTTACAATACCCTTGTGGAAGTAACACACCAAATAATTGACGAAGCTTTTTCTAACAAAGTGATTGTTCCAGGGAAAACCACCACAGAAGATGTGGTATGGTGGATGCGCCAAAAAGTGACAGATATGGGTTTAGAAACTTGGTTTCACCCTACAGTAGATGTTCAACGGAATAATGAAGCGCTAAAAAGCCATATCGAATCTTTTAGCAAAGCAAAAGCAGAGGATATCATCCTACCTGGCGACTTGTTGCATTGTGATTTTGGGATAACTTATATTGGACTGAATACGGACTGTCAGCAGCATGCTTATGTTTTAAAAGAGGGTGAAAATAAGGTGCCTTCATTTCTCTCCGATGCGTTTAAAAAAGGAAATAGGGTGCAAGACATTTTAACCTCAAATTTTATGGAGGGAAAAACAGGTAACGAAATATTGTTAAAATCATTAACTGATGCCAAAACGGAAGGGCTGCGTCCCTCTATTTATACACATCCATTGGGTACTTACGGCCATAGTTCTGGACCCACTATTGGCATGTGGGATTCGCAAGAAGGTGTTCCGGTAACTGGAGATTACCCTCTGTACAAAAATACGGTTTATGCTATAGAATTAAATACTACAGTAAGCATCAAAGAATGGAATAAAGACATTCGCATTATGCTGGAAGAAGCCGGTTTTTATGGGGAAAGTGGCTTTAGATATGTGAATAAAAGGCAAGAGAGCATCAAAGTTATTCAGGCTAAATAAAAATTTATATGGCATTTTTTTAATCCACAGTCTTAGCTGCGCTAATACAGTTGAAGAAAAATTTGCCACAGATGCACAGATGTTCACAAATAAGGCTTCTCGTCACCTCGAGGAACGAGAGGTCACACTAGTAGAGTCTTAATCTGGTTTTTAAACTTGTTTTGTAAAATATACTAGACGTATATTTCACGCAAAGAAAAAATAAGTAGTCGCAAAGAACGCAAAGCCTTAAGAATCGCTCTTTTAAATTTAAATAACGATTCTTATTCTATCTTCTTTTCTACGCGAGCTTTGCGAAAACCTTAGCGTCCTTTGCGTGAAAATTTCTATCCATTAAGCAGAGCCATTATAAATTCATAATCTTTTTTAATCTAATAAAGCGCTTCGTCACCTCGAGGAACGAGAGGTCAAACTAGCAGAGTTTCATTACCTACTTGTGAGATGTCTCTCCGCTAGTTAGAGGATCGACACGTCATAATGGAGAGGAAAACTCTTTTTTACTGGTTAATCCGTATTTACCGCTGCACTATAGAAAGTTGAGGTTTTATCAAGACATAATCAATTAAGTTTGCACTCTTCATTTAGATTTTATAGTAAAAGCAATACCACCACCAGCAAACCACCTGCTTGATTTTCCTAATTCACCGTATAATGATACTTTGTTACTTAGTAAATACCGAAACCCTAAAATACCTCCAATATTTAAACCGTCTACATCATAATTTAATTCGTCTCTGTAAATGTTTGATTTGTGGTATCTAAGAGCTCGATAAGCGTAACCTCCAAAACCGGCAATGTAAATATCAGCTGTTTTTTTAAGTTGCTCAGATAAAAAGGGATTAAAATGCAAAGTAGGTTTAATGCCTATATCCCAGCCACGCCATATATCTTTATTCCTTTGTTTGGAATCAATAATAATGTCATAATCATAAGTATAAGCTACGTATGAACCAATACTAATGTGATTACTTAAAAAATATTCACTACCTAAACTTGAAACGGGTATAACAGGGGCTCCAGTGAAAGGCTGTAATTTATTGTAACCATAACCAGAGTATCCGCCTATGTTAATGACTAAATCATTTTTTAAAGTTTGGGCTTTTACTTCCTCAATTAACATGACAACAAGAATGAGGGGAATGATTTTTTTAATGAAAAAATTCATCATATTTTTTTAATGAAAATTTACTATTGCATAAAACGTTTCAAAATGAAACTATACTTGGATGAAATAATTTCAATAAAATTCTATTGCTCGTAAAAGAAATCTTCATCAATTTGTTTGATTTCATAAGTTGTTTTTACCTGAATTCCAACATTAAATTCATGCATTAGTGTCACTAATTTTTTCCCATCAATACATATGATTTTATGATGAGCAGATTTTGCTTTTTCAATTGCTTTAATATCAAAGTCAGATGTAGTCACAAATACTCCTTTATTGGTGTCACCGCTCATTGCACCAATAAAATTTCTAATATCTTTTTCTCTTACTTTTCCTTCGTTAAATCTTTTTGCTTGAATATAAATTTTGTCTAGCCCGAGTTTGTCTTCGTTGATAATACCATCAATCCCTCCATCGTTAGATTTTGAAGTTTCTATAAATTCTCCATAACCCATTTTATTCAAAAGCCTTAACACAACTTTTTCAAAAAAATAAGGATCTATTTTTTTAAGTTTTTGTAAAAGTTCAGTTTTTACTTCGCTTTCAATTTTATTAAAACCCTCATCAATTAAATCTTGTGGAGAAGAAATTTCGGTTTTAGTTCCATTGCCGATTGATGCGGTTTGATTATCTTGTCTATAAAAATCAAATAAACCATTCTCATTTTCTAAATCTCTAACTGATAGTTCTGAATTTTGATTTTTACCTTTTTCTGTGATTTGCACATGACCACGAGTTGGAAAGGAAACATAACCACCTTTTTTTAGGTAAGATTTTCCCCAAGCAATTCTATTATCAATTAGTAAGTCACCTGATTTAGTTTTTTGTTTTTGTTGTTCCTCGGTTAGGCTATTGTAGAATCTAGTTTTAACTTCTTCAATAAGCTCTCTAGTTTTAAAAACTTCATCAGTTTTCAGAACCTCAAGAATTGGTAAAAATGTTTCGTCAAATTTTGGTATTTCCATTTTTTAATGGGTATTATTCTCAATAATTGTTTTTAATTAAACATCTACAATAGAATCTAAAACGTTAACAGCTTTTAAAATGTCAATCATAAATATAACACACCCAATATATTAATTATATCATTCAATCTATTAAAATATTATAAAAGCTATTACATAAAACAAGTCGCGTTAAGGATTGCAGCGGCAGCTTTTTTGTTTGTCCTTCGACTCCGCTCAGGGTGACAAACAAAAAACTACAGCGTAAAGCCTGCCCCGAGCGGTAGCCATCGGGGAACGCCCAAATTATTATCTCAAATACAAAAAAAAACCGAGTGAAGATATATAAAAACATCTCTCCACTCGGTTTAAAAAATTAAATAAGCTATCTAAAATTTCACATTAACAGAAAACAAAAAGTTTGTACCTGCCTGTGGGTAGTAAAAATTCTCGGTAGTTAAGCCGCCGGCTATGTAACTAAAAGTGTAGCCATTGCTTTCGTAAAGTTCGTTTAAGACATTGTTAACCAATAAACCTAAGCCTAAAGACTTCACACCTCTTAACTTTAAATCGTAACCTAACCTTAAATTATTCACAAAAAAAGCATCTAATTTTCTGGCATCGTTAGAAGTATTGTCTAAGTATTGCTTGCTTACATACTTGGTTAGTAACGCAACCTCGAAAGCATTAATTGGCCTAAAAGATAAAGTGCTAGAACCCACAAAACTGGGCGAAAATGCTAAATCTGTCTTGCTGTAATTGTTTCTTACTTGTCCGCCGTTATCGTAATCATCAATAAACTCCACAAAATTATTCACTTTATTAGCGCTTAAAGCAGCTGTTGCACCCCAAGATAATTTAGGTAAAAGGGCAAAAGTTGCGTCTATTTCTAAACCGTTTCTAAAACTTTCGGCCACGTTAGACCTCACGTAAGCACCTACATCGTTTACCTGTCCCGTTAAAACCAATTGGTTTTTATACAGCATACTGTATAAATTTATACCGGCATTAAATCTTTGTTGCTTCACTCTATAGCCTATTTCTATATTGTTTAAACGCTCTGCTTGCGGGCGACTTTCTGGAGAAGAATCCGTAAAATCGTTCCGGTTTGGTTCTTTATTGGCAACCGCAAAAGAAGCGTAAACATTACTTTGTGTATTAAACTGATACGTAAAACCCACTTTAGGATTAAAGAAATTCAACTTGGAATTCTGAGTGACGTTATTGCCGTTTCTATCAAAACCTAAGAAACTGTAATCTACATTTCGGTACTGTAAATCGCCAAAAATAGAAAGCTTATCTAGCTGATAATTTCCTTTAATAAAGGTGTTAAAATCGGTTTTAAAGCCGTTATCGAAATAATAACGCTCCCTGATATTACTGTTAGAAGCATATTGAGCCCAAATCACCTCACCAAAATGATCTCCATCATATTCGTTATAAGCTCCACCAATGGTAAAATCTAATTTAGTGCTCGGCTGATATCTCATAGAATAAGTTAAGCCATAAAAATCGTTGTCTAACCATCTGCGTCTAATCAAATTACTTCTAGAAATAGTTTGCCCACCAATAACAACATCATTAATACCGTAGTTTGCTAATTTCTGCGCATTCTTAAACTCCTCGTAATAACCGCTTCCTTTGGTGTAGTGTAAAGCACCATTTAATGATACCTTAGGCGATAACGTTTTGGCGTAAAGCAACTGATAATGATCTTGCTGATAATTATCGGTTTGGTCATCGTAAGTAAACTCGTTAAAAGTACGATCAGTAGTTAATTTAGCTTCTGGCACACCGTTCCACGCCTGGAAAGTTTTTTCCTTTCCGGAAAATACATTTAACCTTAATAAGCTGCTTTTACCATAGTAAGCGCCAGATAAAAAATAAGATTTTAAGTTAGACGATGCTCTGTCTATATAACCGTCGGAAACGATTCTAGATAATCTACCATCAAAACTAAACTTGCCATTAATTAAACCTGTACCAATATTAAAAGTGTTTTTCAAGGTATTGTAGGATCCTGCCGAATTGTTAAACTCTAGGTAAGCCGAGTCGTTTAAGGTAGTGGTTTGAATATTTAAACTTCCACCAAAAGCACCTGCTCCGTTTGTAGATGTTCCCACACCTCGTTGTATTTGGATGTTATCTACAGAGGAGGCAAAATCTGGAAGGTTAACCCAAAATGTACCCTGACTTTCGGTATCGTTGTAAGGAATTCCGTTAATGGTCACGTTTACTCTTGTTCCGTCAGATCCTCTAATTCTTAAACCCGTATAACCTACGCCCGCACCAGCGTCAGAAAAAGTGACAACACCTGGAGTTTGGTCTAACAAATAAGGTAAATCTTGCCCAAAATTGTTTTTGGCAATATCGCCTTTGCTTAAATTTTTGAAAGTTGTAGCCGAGTTTTCTGTGGCTCTTGTCGCGTTTACAATCACCTCATCAGCAATTAAATCCGATTTGCTGAGTATAACGTTTAAAGTTTTATTGGCATTAATCTCTACCAATATAGATTTAGTTTGGTAACCAACATAGCTCACAAATAATTGGTACGTTCCAGCTTTAAGTTTAGTAAGCTGATAGGAACCATCTAAAGCACTTTGGGTGTTGCTAAACTGTTTTAAAGTCAGGGTAGCGCCCGCCAAAGCATCGTTGTTATTGTTTGTTACTTTACCCTGTAAAGTAAATTGTGCCCATAACAAAACAGGGCAACAAAATGCGAATAACGCACTTAGAATTAATTTTTTCAATGTATTGAATTTTTAAGTTAAACAACCCAGTAGTAGGGGTACTACCTTCGCTAATTTTTAACTTATACCTTATTCCCTACGCCGGCATTATCCGGATCAGGTGCATAAAAAAGTTTTGGGTAGATTGATTAAGGCAGAAGTTTTTAACCTTACACCTTTCACCTTTTACCTTTCACCTCTCTAATGGGTATGATCTCAGCCTGTTTTTGTATTTGTGCAATAATTGAAAGCTAGCATAACAATTATTGGGTAACACAAACAAGGCACCCCCCTTAAGATGTCGCAAAGATATTATTTATTTTGTTTTTAAGAAATTTGAAGTTTTTTTATGACTATAGAATAATTTTAAGGTATGGTTTTTTGGGCGTTTTTACACGCTTTTCGCTCATACGCCACAATGCCTTAAGCTCTTGGCCGGTATCCGCTGCAATCGTTAACGCACCTATAATGTGGTAAGTAAAGTCGCTCGTTCGGTTTTTTAATCTGCTTTCAGGTCTGCAATCCATGTAGTTAAAACTTTTAACACCAAGAACACCAAGCTAAATGGATTTTATTGTTTATTGCTCTGCTTTCAGCTCTGTAACTTTTGCATCCAATGTCATTAACTTAAGGTATTGCGTCATGTCCAAGATAGGAGACATCACACTTGTAGGTTACCTTTTCTCCGAAGGTCCGAAGGACTCTCCAAAGGAGTCCTTCGGACCTTCGGAGAGTCGTTTGGACAATGTTCATTTTCGCTTCAAGGCCTAAATTGTATGTTTTCTCCCCCGCCAACTGGCGGATTGAAATGATGTGGAGCAGTGAAAAATCCCTTAACTTAATGACATTGCCTTTGCGAGACCTCCCCGGTTAAACTTTTTCAACAAAAAAAATTAGAAAAGCCTATCTTCATTCAGCTTTGTGAGCTCTCAATAATTTATCGAAGATAAATCCCACTCTGTGCCCTTTGTGAAAAACCGCTGTGCCTTTTGTGGTTAAACAATTAAACCCGGCATTTCAGAAAACTTACGACTACACAAACGTAATTTTTTCCGTTCAAACCAAAATCTATAAATCAAATTTTTTAAATTGCTTCCAAAATAAATTACCCAAATAAATGAAATTTAAAATCTTCATCTTTCTTTTTCTAACAATCGGTTTCATCGCAAAAGCGCAAACATCACCTTCATACAATGCTGCCGAAATATTACAAAACATTAAAAAGCTAAGTGTGACCGGCAGTGTGCTATATATTGCTGCCCATCCAGATGATGAGAATACCCGTTTACTAGCCTATTTATCCAAAGAAAAAGGATATAAAACTGGTTATTTAGCGATAACTCGTGGTGATGGCGGACAAAATTTAATTGGAACCGAGCAAAGCGAAGATTTAGGTTTAATAAGAACGCAAGAACTTTTGGCGGCCCGTAGAAACGACGGCGCTTTACAGTTTTTTACCCGAGCAAATGATTTTGGCTACTCTAAAACACCAGAAGAAACCTTTAAAATTTGGAATAAAGATTCTATCCTTTCGGATGTAGTATATATCATTAGAAAATTTAGACCCGAAGTAATTATTACCCGTTTCCCTCCAGATGGCAGAGCAGGACATGGTCATCATGCGGCATCTTCCATTTTAGCACAAGAAGCTTTTGACGCTGCAGCAAACCCCAAGATGTTTCCAGAGCAATTGAAAGAACTGCAAGTTTGGCAAGCCAAGCGCATTTTATGGAACAATTATAATTTTGGAGGAAACGATAATACTGCACCAGATCAGTTTAAAATTGATGTAGGATTATACAACCCGCTATTAGGAAAAGGCTACGGCGAAATTGCAGCAGAAAGCAGGTCGATGCATAAAAGTCAAGGTTTTGGTAGCAGCAAGCAACGGGGCAGTTCCTTAGAATACTTCTCGGTTTGGAAAGGCGATTTACCCAAAACAGATTTGATGGAAGGTGTTGTAACGGATTGGACAAGGTTTGAAAACACAACCGTATTGCAGCCCTTACTTGATAATCTAAGAGCTGAGTTTAAGCCAGAAGAACCAGAAAAAAGTCTGCCTACTTTATTAAGTTTATATGAAAATTTAAGTAAAGTTAAAGACAATTCTATTTATCAGACTAAAATAAACGAAGTCAAAGATTTGATTTTAGCCTGTAGCGGAACTTGGTTTGAAGCCTATGCAGAACGCCCATTTGTTGCCGTTAATGAAGTTTACAAAATTAGAGTAGAGGCAATTACTCAATTAAAAGAGCTAGGCATAACTTTAAAAGATTTTAATAAAGGTTCTATTTTAGTGCCTAATCAGCTTAAAACAATCGAAGAACAAATTACCACCAAGCAAATCACCCAGCCTTATTGGTTAGCTCAAGAACATGAAATTGGAAGGTATAACATTGGTGCGCAAAGTAACTTGTATTTCCCTGACGGGAAACCTGCCGAAACCATCAATTTTAATGTTAAAATTAATGAAACTACAATCCCTTACAAAAGAGCCATAGTTTATAAATATACAGACCAAGTACGTGGCGAGGTTTATCAGCCTTTAAGCGTTACGCCACCTGTTACTGTAAATTTAAACAGCAAATCTTTAGTTTTTAATGGCGCACAAACAAAAACCATTGCTCTAAAAATAAAGGCTTTTAAAGATAACGCAAAAGGTATTTTAAGCTTAAAATTACCTAAAGGATGGATTGCTTCGCCACAGCAAATAGAATTCGATTTAAAAAAATATAACCAAGAACAAGATTTAGTATTTACCATATCGGCGCAAGCCAATGCCCAAAATGGCGATTTGCAAGCTTCGGTTTTAATAGATGGAAACTCTTTTGATTATGGCATAAAAACCATCAGTTATGAGCACATCCCCGCTATTACTTATTTCCCATCGGCGAAAGCCAAATTGATAAAACTAGATTTAAAAACTACGGCAAAAAATATTGGTTATTTAGCCGGAGCAGGAGATTTGGTGCCAGAATCTTTAAAAGAAATTGGTTTAAACGTGATCATGCTTACAGAGAATGAAGTAATGAACGCCGATTTATTCAAATACGATGCTATTATTGCTGGCATTAGGGCTTATAATGTAAATGAGCGAATTCAGTTTATGCAACAAAAATTGATGAATTATGTGTTTAACGGAGGAGTTTATTTAGTGCAGTACAACGTAAACCGACCACTTTTGATAGATCAAATTGGTCCTTATCCTTTCAGTATTTCTCGCGATAGGGTGACAGAAGAAGACGCCACAATAAATTTTGCTAAACCAGAAAGCAAGGCTTTAAATTATCCTAATAAAATAACCGCTCAAGATTTTGAAAACTGGATACAAGAACGCGGAATTTACTTTTCCGGGAATGCCGATAGCAAATACGAAAAACCATTGAGTATGAAAGATACTGGGGAAGCAGAAACCGATGGCGCTTTATTGATTACCAATTACGGAAAGGGAAAATTTGTTTATACAGGCTTGGTGTTTTTTAGAGAATTACCGGCTGGTGTTCCGGGTGCTTATCGCTTGTTTATGAACTTAATCTCGAAGTAAAAAGATGAACAGGAAAAAGTGGATTTATCTTTCCTTAGGTATTCTTTTCTTGGTGCTTTTTGTTTTTGAGTTTAGTCAGGTTTTTGAGAAAAGCATAGATATTGAGGAAGAAAGCAAAATTATAGGTGGAGGAAATTATTATGGTTTTGTAGGGAAAGTGAATTTATTTCACTCTTTATTGACATTAATTTTATTGTCTTTATCCATAATCACAATATGGTCTGGCTTTAAAAGAATAAAAAGATGACTTTCATCTTAATAGTTAATCCCCTATTTTTACAAAAATTACAAAAAAATCATGGAAGAGAAATTTGATTATAAAGATTATAACTGGGTTTATTATGTTATTGGTATAGTTTTCGGCTGTTTAACTGGCTGGGCTGTAGAAGGTAATGTTATTATTGGAGCAATCTTGGGTTTATTAACAGGTGGCTTGGTCCAGTTTCTGATTGGTAAAAGTCGTGAGCAAGAAGTATAACAAAGAACTTCCTCCATTTATTAAAAGCTGGAGCCAGTTTTATATCATTGTGATATGTTGGCTGGCTCTGCTCATTTTGCTATTTAACTGGATAACTCAATATTTTTCATGAGTAGTATAGACTGGATAGTACTTTCCACCACCATTTTATTTATTGTTGTTTACGGCATATACAAAAGCAGAGGCAGTAAAAATATAGATGGTTACCTCCTAGGCGACCGCTCTTTACCCTGGTACAATGTAGGTTTATCGGTTATGGCAACACAAGCCAGCGCCATCACATTTTTATCCGCTCCCGGATTAGCTTATACAGACGGAATGCGTTTTGTGCAGTTCTATTTTGGCTTACCCATCGCCATGATTATCCTCTGCATCACCTTTGTCCCAATTTACCATAAACTAAAAGTTTATACCGCATACGAGTTTCTAGAACAACGTTTCGATTTAAAAACACGAGCATTAACCGCTTTCTTATTTTTAATACAAAGAGGACTTTCTACCGGAATCACCATTTATGCGCCCTCTATTATTTTGTCCACCATTTTAAATATAAACACCACTTATACCACTTTATTTATTGGAAGCGTGGTAGTTCTTTATACGGTTTACGGAGGGACAAAAGCTGTTTCCTATACTCAAATGTTGCAAATGAGTATTATATTTTCTGGACTATTTTTAGCTGGCTTTATGGTGGTAAGTCTGCTTCCGCAAAATGTAGGTTTTGTAAAAGCTTTAGACATTGCGGGTAAAATGGACAAAATGAATGTGATAGATTGGAAATTTGACCTCAATAATAAGTACACCGTTTGGACAGGTATTATTGGCGGTTTGTTCCTTCAATTATCTTACTTCGGGACAGACCAATCTCAAGTAGGGCGATACTTAACAGGCAGCTCGGTAGGACAAAGCAGAATGGGTTTGTTAATGAACGGGATGCTCAAAATCCCTATGCAGTTTTTCATTTTATTGATAGGGATTCTAGTTTTTACCTTTTATCAATACCAAAAACCACCCGTATTCTTTAATCAGTACGAAGTTAATAAAGTAGAAAATTCTGCGTTTAAAGCCGAGTTTAAAGAGCGGGAACAAGATTTTAATTTGGCTTTTGCCGATAAAAAAACAAAGGTTATAGCTTTAGAAAGTGCGCTAAGCAACAAACAAAATGTTGCCGAAGCGAGTGCTGCTGTAAAACAAGCTAACCTAACTTTGCAAGAAAAAAGAGCTGATGCTTTAGCGGTAATGAAGAAAAACGACAGTAACGCAGATTTAGACGACACCAATTATATCTTCCTCAGTTTTGTAACGCAATACCTCCCAAAAGGCTTAATAGGTTTATTAATAGCCATTGTTTGTATGGCATCTATGGGTTCTACCGCAAGTGCGTTAAACTCTTTGGCTTCTACTACATCGGTAGATATTTATAAACGCTTAATTAATAAAACGGGCTCCGATTTAAAGTACCTCAACATCAGTAAAATTACTACGTTTTTTTGGGGCGTAATCAGTATTGCCATGGCATTATTTGCTAGTAAGCTGGGTAATTTATTAGAAGCTGTTAATATTTTAGGCTCTCTATTTTACGGTACTATTTTGGGAATATTTTTAGTTGCCTTTTACTTCAAAAAAATTGGGGGGAAAGCCGTATTCATTGCCGCACTAATTACCGAAGTTTTTGTTTTTACAGCTTACTATTATGAATGGATGGCTTATTTATGGCTCAACTTATTTGGCTGTGTTTTGGTTATTGGTTTTGGGTATTTATTAGAGTTGATATTAAATAAAGAAAAGGAATTGAGTTAGTTGAAGTTATATCCTGTCGCAAAAATCCCTAAAATCTAAAATCAATTAATAAATTGTAAATTTGGTTATGCGACTTGAAATAGAAATTCCAGAAAACAAAGAAAAAGAAGTTAAAGGGGTATTAAAAGCATTAGGCGTAAAAATTATTTCCAATAAGAAAGATTTAAACCAAGAAACAACCAAAACAACAGCGGAGGGCGAGGGTAGTAAATCTAAAAAGGAAGGTCAAATTAATGCCTATTTAAATAATTTTTAGTGTTTTTTAAAGCTTATAACTCAACTATGCATGAAGTATGATTTATTCAAATTAGCTAATTTCTGATCTAACTCTTTTTGGTAAAAACTGTTTAAACCGCAGTACATAAAGACAGTTCACTTCTATTGTACTTTTCGTTTTAAAGGTATCTATTAATTAAAATTTAGGTTCATCATTTGATTAAATCTAGTCGTTTACAGTTTTATTCATTTTTGTTGCTCGCATTTCTTTAATGAAATGAAAATTAAAACTAAAGATTGATTTATAGGAATATAAAGCCAATTCATTTAAATTAATGAAGTCCAATTAAACTATAATCTTGGTTTTATTAAATTTAAACTGGTTTTAAAAAATCTGTAACAGAAAACCTAAACTAATTATTACGAGACTTTTATAAGCCATTTCATACCTCTGCAAAGTAAGCAATAGGGATGCGTAGGGCTTGGTACATTTATTTGTTTGCAATTTAAAGCAAACAAATAAATTACGGAACCCCGTAGCAGCCCGGCCGCCTTTTTTCTAGGCGGATTGCACTAAATAAGAAAGAAACAAACTACATATTGGAGCTTATTAGCAATTTTTTAATTAGACCACATATTAGGAATAATATTCTCAAATTAAATTGGCTTTTTACAAATAGGGCCTTACCTTTATTTTTATTAATTTGAACAAATTTTAATTATGAATAAATTTCTTCTTTTCTGTGGTTTTGTTGCCTTTTTGGCTTCTTGCAAAATTAAAAAACATGCCGATTTGGTCGTTACAAATGCAAAGGTTTACACGGTAGATTCGGCTTTTAGTACCATTGAGGCTTTTGCAATTTCTAATGGAAAAATTATTGCGACAGGAACAACCGAGCAAATTTTGGCAGATTACAAAGCGGTAGAAATAATTGACGCTAAAGGTCAGGTTATTTTACCCGGATTGATTGATGCCCACGCTCATTTTTTCAGATACGGACAGGGTTTGCAAACATTAGATTTGGTAGCGACTACCAGCTGGCAAGAAATTCTAGAAAAGTTAAAATTTTACGGAGAACAAAATCCTGATGGCTGGGTAATTGGCCGTGGCTGGGACCAAAATGATTGGCCAGTTAAAGAGTTTCCAGATAAAAGTATGCTGGATAGCTTGTTTCCTAACCGTCCGGTAATTTTAACGCGTATTGATGGGCATGCTGTAATGGTTAATCAAGTTGCATTAGACTCGGCGAAGATTACTGCAGGACAAAAATTAGTAGGTGGAGATATTGTTGTTAAAAACGGAAAACTAACTGGTTTATTGGTAGATAATGCAGTTGATTTGGTTGCCCAAAAAATACCAGAATTTACGAGGGCGCAAAAGGAAGAATCTTTAAAAGATGCGGCTAATAATTGCTTTGCAGTAGGTTTAACTACGGTAGATGATTGTGGTTTAGATTACGAAGATGTGTTGTTAATAGACTCATTACAACGAGCCAATGGTTTAAAAATGAGACTTTATGTGATGCTTTCTGACGCTGAAAAGAATTATGATTTCTTGTTTAAAAGAGGTAAAATAAAAACAGCTTTTTTAAATGTACGGTCTTTTAAAGTGTATGGCGATGGTGCTTTAGGTAGTCGCGGTGCTTGCTTATTAGCGCCTTATGCTGATAAAAAAAATCATTTGGGTTTTTTACTATCTGAAGAAAAACATTTTAGAGAAGTAGCAACAAAAATAAATGAGCATGATTTTCAAATGTGTACGCATGCCATTGGCGACTCGGCAAATAGAATTATTTTAAAGATTTATGCAGATGTGCTTAAAGGTAAAAACGATAAACGATGGAGAATAGAACACGCTCAGGTTGTAACTCCTGAAGATTTTTCTTTATTTGGGCAAAATAATATTGTGCCTTCTGTACAGCCTACTCATGCCACTTCTGATATGTATTGGGCTGGCGATAGATTAGGTAAAACCAGACTAAAATCTGCTTATGCTTACTTAGATTTGTTAAATCAAAACGGGTGGTTGCCATTAGGCACAGATTTTCCGGTAGAGCAAATAAACCCGATGTACACTTTTTTGGCAGCTGTTGCCCGTAAAGATTTAAAGAATTATCCTAAAGATGGTTTCCAAATGGAGAATGCTTTATCAAGAGAGCAGGCTTTAAGAGGGATGACAATTTGGGCCGCAAAGTCTAACTTTGAGGAGAAAGAAAAAGGAAGTATTGAGGTGGGTAAACTGGCCGATTTTATCATCCTAAATCAAGATATTATGAAAATAAAAGACTCTGAAATTGCAAAAACGCAAGTGTTGCAAACTTTTGTAGCTGGTAAATCCGTTTACAAGAAATGATAAAGAAATTCTGTTTATTGGTAAGCTTCCTAGCAAGCTTATTTTTTATGGCCTGTGGCCAAGAACATCAAGAAGATTTAACCTGGTTAAAAGCATTTAAAGCGGCCGAAAATAGTACTGTTGTTTTAAATAATGACCTAGAGATTATTCCGCTCAAAAAGTTAGCGCAAAAAAAAATTGCCAGTATAAATTTAGGTTTTGCACACAGCATTCCATTTGATAGCTTATTAAATAAATACAGTAAAGTTGATGGCTTTAATGGTAATCTTTATTTAGCCGATAATAATTTCAAAAGCTTGATTGATGATTTAAAGTTTTACAATACCGTTGTTTTGGAATTGTCTGACGTTTCTGTTTTTAATAAGGATGTGATGAGCTTTATTAGGGAAATGGAGCAAAAGAAAACTTTAATTATTGCCTTATTTGGCGATGGTAAAAGTTTAACACAATTAAATGATATTGAAGCGCCCATACTTTACTGTCCGCAACATACAAGCCAAGGCGCTGTTTTTACTGCTCAAGCAATTTTTGGCGGAGTAGAAATAAACAACAGATTGAAAGATGGCTATACAGATAAATACCAAAAAAATACTGGCTTTAGCATTGTAAAAAGTAGATTTAAATTTACTGTACCAGAAGAGTTAGGTATTAATATTAATGATTTTAAAGAAATTGACGCCATTGCAGCCGAAGCCATTAAGGAAAGAGCAGCGCCAGGAATGGTTGTTTTTGTGGCTAAAGGAGGTAACGTAATTTTTAACAAAGCTTACGGTACACACACTTATGACAAGGATGCGCCTAAAACATTAATTACAGACATTTTCGACTTAGCGTCTATCACTAAAACATCGGCCACAACGATGGAAAGTATGCGTCTTTACGAAGTCGGAAAGCTAAATATAGACACCACCATAAGTACTTACATTGCTAAAACTAGAAATACCAATAAGTCACAAATTAAGGTAAAAGAAGTGTTGCTGCATCAGGCGGGATTTATACCTTTTATTCCGTTTTACAATAACATGAAGCCTACAGACTTTAGCAGAGATTCTTCCGAAACCTTTAACGTTAAAGTTGCTGATAGCTTTTACATGCAACATTCTTATTTTAGAGATGTGATGTGGAAGCAAATGCTAGAAAGTGCAGTAAAAACGCGTGGACAATATGTTTACAGCGATTTAAGCATGTATTTTATGAAAGAGATTGTAGAAACCATTACTCAGCAACCCATGGCAGATTATGTGAGCGCTCAATTTTATGCTCCGCTAGGCATGTACACCACAGGTTTTAATCCACGTTATAGATTCTCGAAAAGTAAAATTATTCCTACAGAGCAGGATAAATATTTTAGAAAAACCTTGCTTTGGGGCTATGTTCATGATCAAGGTGCGGCGATGGTAGGCGGAGTTTCTGGTCATGCTGGATTATTCTCTAATGCATCAGATTTAGCTATCCTGTATCAGATGTTATTGAATAAAGGAACTTATGGCGGCGATAGGTATTTTAAGTCTAAAACTGTAGAAATGTTTACTGCCAAGCAATCAGATATTAGCAGAAGAGGTTTGGGTTTTGACCGTTTTGACCCCGAATCTAAAGCGGGTTATCCCTCTAAGTTTGCTTCAGATCAAACTTTTGGTCATACTGGATATACTGGAACTTGTGTTTGGGTAGACCCTGCCAAAGATTTAGTTTATATCTTTTTATCTAACCGCGTAAACCCAGAGGTAAGTACTAAACTGTTTAACCTTAATATTAGACCACGCATTCAAGATGTGATTTATAAGGCTATAGAAAAAGCCAAAGAATAACAATAAGGCACTATAATTGTTATTCCCATTTGAATATGAAGATTATAAAAAATATAGTGTACAATTTTTTTGCTTGTTATTTCTATTAATTACTGCAATAGCCTGTTCTAACAAAAACTTGAGCCCAGAAATGCGAAAGTTAAATTCTCAAAAAGAGATTTTAGAACTAAACACCCAATTAAACAAGGCCAATATTTCTTTAGAGAAAGAAATAAGTAGTCAGCAAGATTTGATTGAAGATTTAGAAAAAGCAAATGAAAAAGCCAGTGAATCTGCCAGTGAATCAAAGAAAATTTCTTTAGAGCTCACAAAAAATACTGGTGATTCTAAGCTAGCAAAAAAAGCATCTAGAGCAGCAAACAGAGCAGTAAAAGACGCTAGGACAGCGCTAAAGTGGAACAATAAATTAGATGATAATAAAGACGGGATTAAAGATTACCAAAAAGACATTAAAGATATCAATCAACAATTAGAAGAGTTGAAATCTAAAATAGAATTTGTACCTAACCAGCAGTAACAGCACAGTAATTGTTACAAAACTTTAACATTAAGGAGTTTTTAAACTCCTTAATTTGTAGAATGGTTCTTTCGGCCAACAAGAATAATAAAATATGAAAATAGGTATCGTTTGTTATCCCACTTTTGGTGGTAGCGGTGTTGTAGCCACAGAATTAGGAAAAGCCTTAGCAGATGCTGGTCACCAAGTACATTTTATCACTTACAGACAGCCAGCTAGACTAGATTTTTTCTCGGAAAACCTATTTTACCACGAAGTATCTGTTTCTAATTATCCCTTATTTGATTATGCCCCTTACGAACTTGCTCTTTCTAGCAAGATGGTAGATGTGGTCAGGTTTGAGCAATTGGATATTTTACATGTTCATTATGCTATTCCTCATGCCTCTGCAGCTTACATGGCTAAACAAATTTTAGCCACCTATGATATTCATATCCCCGTTGTTACCACTTTACACGGTACAGATATTACTTTGGTAGGTAAAGACTTAACTTATAAGCCTGTTGTTACTTTTTCTATCAACCAGTCTGATGGAGTAACTGCAGTTTCTGAAGATTTAAAAAAATCTACCTACGCACATTTTGAGATTAAAAAAGACATTAGGGTAATTCCAAATTTTATAGACCATAACAGGTTTAGTTTAAAACCAAAAGATCATTTCAAAAAAGCTATTGCCCCACAAAACGAAAAGATTTTGGTGCATACTTCTAATTTTAGAAAAGTAAAACGTACGCAAGATGTGGTTTATATTTTCCAAAAGATATTAGAAAAAGTACCTGCCAAATTATTGATGGTAGGTGATGGTCCAGAACGTGTGGTTTGCGAACAATTATGTAGAGATTTAAAGGTTTGTGAGCATGTTCGGTTTTTAGGTAAGCAAGATGCAGTAGAAGAAATTTTGTCTGTCTCCGATTTATTTTTAATGCCTTCCGAGTCAGAAAGTTTTGGTTTAGCAGCTTTAGAAGCCATGGCTTGTAAAGTACCGGTGGTTTCTACCAATACTGGCGGTTTACCGGAGTTAAATATAGACAGCGTTACCGGATTTATGAATGATGTAGGTGATATAGATGGAATGGCTAAAAATTCTATTTATATTTTAGAAAACGACGAACGTTTAGAGACTTTTAAAGAAAATGCTTTAAAAAGAGCTAAAGAGTTTGATTTGGAGATGATTTTACCTCAATACATAGATTTTTATAAAGAAGTAATTGAGACTTCTTTAGCTCCTTACAACTAGAAATTTAAACTTAATAGGCTAAATTTTCAATTTTATAGTTTCCCATCTTTTTTCATTGAGTAATAATATTTAGGTAAACAATTTGTATCTGAAATTCCTAATTCTACATTATTGTATTCAGTTACATTTCTGTTTATTCAACCAATTATTTTTTTAGTAAAGTAATTACATTTTTCACAGCTCTTTTAGTTTTATACGTTCTGTTTGCGTTAGCTGGCCTTAGTGAGGTTTTTTGCGCAGCGGGATAAAGAGCAATGGGAAAAACCTGTTCTTTGGCTTTTTCTTCAAAAGCTAAAAACCGCAACGAAGTGGAGTACAAAGGACAGCGTTAAAACGCCCATCATAATTTTAATTATCTATTTAACGCTTGTAACAATCTACTGTTAAGCCTACTCTGATCATAAATACTTGTTTTATGGATGGAAATCAAATTATAGCAGTTAAAAACCTCAGCTTTTCTTTTGGTAATCAAAAGGTGTTAGATAACATTAGTTTAAGTGTTCCTAAAGGCAGTATATATGGCTTTTTAGGTCCAAATGGATCGGGTAAAACTACAACCATTAAGTTATTATTGAGCTTATTGAAGAACAACGAGGATAACATTAGGTTATTTGGGGAATCTTTAAAGGGCAACCGTGAAGATATTTTAAAGCGAATTGGTTCTTTAATAGAAGCGCCTGCTTTATATCATCACTTAACTGGCTTTGCCAACTTAAAAGCTAGGGCAATTATTTTTGGTGTAACAGAAGAGCGTATCAGAGAAATTCTAGCCATTGTGGGCTTAACCGATGCGGCTAGCAAAAAAGCAGGCAAATATTCTTTGGGTATGAAGCAACGCCTAGGAATTGGTTTGGCATTGCTCAGCGATCCTGAACTTTTGATTTTAGATGAACCAACAAACGGTTTAGACCCAAATGGGATTATAGAAATTCGTAAACTTATCCAAAAATTAGCTACCGAGTTTGGGAAAACTATTTTTATATCTAGCCATTTATTGGCCGAGATTGAACGTATTGCTACTCATGTAGGGATTTTATACCACGGTAAACTAAGTTTTGAAGGTAAAATAGGAGATTTACAAGGCATAAAAACTGCCGATATTTTGATAGAAACAGATCGAAATGATGCAGCCAAAGAATTTTTAGCCGCCGATTATACGGTTATACAACAAGGTAATGTATTAAAGGTTGCCTATCAAAGCCAAGAGCAAATTGCCAGTATAGTAAGCGCTTTGGTGCATCACAAAATTAATGTTTACAGTATTTACAAAGAGAAAAAAGATTTAGAGTCATTATTCTTAGACATCACTCAAACCGCGTAACAACATGAAAAATTTTACATTATCACTCCAATCAGAATTTTTTAAGTCTAAAAATACCTTGGCATTTTGGGGCGCAATTATTTTACCCGTTTTTTTATGTTTTCTTGTTTTTGGAGTCTACTTTTTTAAAGCAGATGACATTATTAAAAACATGAAAAATCCTACACCAGAGGCTTTTTGGTTCGAGTATTTCTTTATTATTTTAGGAGTAATGGGCAGCTTACTTTTGCCTATGTATTTAATTTTTATGACCTACTCGGTTAATAATATAGAGCACAAGGCCGAGACTTGGAAAAGTCTATTTTCTTTACCTATTCCTAAATTTACGGTTTATGCCAGCAAGGCGTTATATTGCTTAATTTTAGTTTTTCTAACGCTATTGCTGTTTTTAGGTTTAAGTATTGGGCTAGGGCTATTACTTGGTAAGCTAGCGCCAAATTATCATTTATTAGACGCAGACTTAACCAAACTGTTTGGCGGATTAACTAAAATATACATCAAACTATTTTTGTCTTCTTTAGCAATAGTTGCCATTCAGTTTTTATTTAGCTTAATATGGGCCGATTTTATGAAACCAATGGGCTTTGGTTTTGTTGCGTTAATAACATGTATCATACTATTACCTTGGGAGTATAGTTATATTTTACCTTATTCATTACCATCTAAAGTTTTAAGTATAGGCAGTGCTGGTAAAGAAATTATCATCTTTAATAAAGAAGCATTTATTAGCATTGGTTACGCAGTTGCATTTTTTATATTTGGTTACTTTGTAATAACAAAAAGAAGCGTAAAGTAAGTTAACTTTGTTTAGGGTGGAATAATTATCATTAGGGCGTTTAAACACGCTTTGCGCTTTATCTTTTTTTTTGCCATTTACAATATGATTAATGCAAAAAAAAGGATGCCGCTTCTCCAAAGGAGTCCTATGGACAATCGTTAACGCACCTGCAATGTTGATATTCTAAAGATTAAATATCAGTCTTATACTTTAGAATTATTACTAATTTAGGATGAAATGAAAGACGAAAAAACAGGAATAATATTATTTGATGGTGTTTGTAATTTGTGCAATAGTTTTGTTCAAAAAGTGATAAAAGCAGACAAAAACAATTACTTTAAATTTGCTTCTTTACAGTCAGACGCTGGTCAACAACTTCTAGCAGACAAGCCAGAATTTATAGATTTAAAAACAATTATTTACCTAGAAGGCGGTACTTTATATACTCGTTCTACCGCTGCATTAAAAATAAGTAAACATCTAAATGGGGCTTGGCCTTTATTGCAGGCAGGTTATATTTTACCAAGTTTTGTCCGAGATGGAATTTATAATTTTATAGCTAAAAATAGATACAAATGGTTTGGTAAAAAAGACCAATGTATGATTCCTTCGCCAGATTTAAAGGCCAAATTTTTATAAATTCATCATTATAATAAGTCAACTTCTAGTCTTATATATATCACGACTATTAAAGTCATTTGAAATTAATTGTAATATTTTGATTATGCGCTATTTTTTAATGCGCTCATTACAAACATTTTAATTATTTAATGGTTTCTTAATATTAGGGTAGAATTTATTTATTTTTTTTACTTGTATTATTCAAATAAAAATAACACCTTTGCACTCCCAAATAAGAGAATGTAGTGTTAATTTTTTATAGGGAGTTTTTGAAAAACAATTTTTCATAGAAAGTTTAGGTTTAGGTTGATAGAGCGGTCTTATTTTCTGAAAAGAATTTAAGGCCGTTTGTTTTTTCAGCTATTTTTATTTTAGCTTTAGGGTATCTTAACACGAAAAGGTTTGGTTAAAGAAAAAATTAGAACGCAAGTATTAGCACAAAGAGCAGCGTGGACACGTTCGCAATTTTGGCTATTAAATAACGATTTGTTAAACCAATTAGAAAAATTTAATTGGGAAAACACCAAGTGCTTACACATTTTCTTGCCCGTAACAAAAAATAAGGAAGTAGATACTTTCGAGATTCTTAGCTTTTTTAAAACTAATTTTCCAATTATAGAAATTGTTGTTTCCAAAACTCATTTTAAAACTAAAACCATTACTCCCATTTATTTCGATTACGAAAACACAGTTTTGGTAAAGAATAAATACGAAATCCCCGAACCTTTATATGGCAAGGAGTGTCCAATAGAAAATATCGATACCGTTTTAGTCCCCTTATTAGGTTTTGATTTATCTGGAAACCGCGTAGGTTATGGCGCTGGCTTTTACGACAGATTTTTAGCGCAATGTAATCCGGAAGTTTTGAAAATAGGCTTGTCTCTAATTCCACCTTTTGATGCAATTGAAGATGCTAATGAGTTTGATATTCCAATGGACTATTGTATTACAACCGAAAAAATCTTTCAATTCTAAAATTGTGGGTGTGATGTTTAAACACAGAGGCCACAAAAAAAACATAGAGACTAAAGAGCAACCTGCAAAGTAATTCAACTTTGCGCCCTTTGCGATACTTTGTGTAAAAAAGGTCTGCCTAAAACTGCTTCCTGAATCTTTTCGAGAAAAACCTTTTTGAGGTAGATTTACATTACGTATATTTTTTTCAGGCAAATAAAAAATTAAAAAGACGCAAATAGTGCTAAGTTCTAAGGGAGTCGCTTTGTAATTAATATAATTGCTCTTAACTTATCAGCACAGAAAATACTTCATAAATTTAATACTGTTAATCAATGTCTTAATTGAAATAATTTTGAAATGAGTCGCACTAAAATCAACTGATGTATCCGAAAACTCAATTTGTCTCAATTATTTAGATAAGTCAGAACTGCTGGGATTCTGTTTTTGCCAAGAAAAATTACTTCCTTGGTTTTTTTAGCACCAAAAAAAACAACAATCATTGACTTAGGCTGGTCAAAAAATCCATTTGCTTAGGCTGTCAACTAATTTCATTAAGCTTAGCTTTTTCGTCACCTCGAGGATTGAGATTTCACATCAGAAAAGTCTGCTTAGGGCATTTCATCAATTTGTGTGATGTCTCCGAAAGTACATAACGCGAAGTAGACAAAACCTCTTTTATAAAACACATTAGGCAGTGGGCTTTTATTCTTCTTCTTCTTTTTTTACTGATGTTTGTCCAGCTTTAAATCTTGGTTTAAACCCAGTAGGCTTTGCAATAGGTTTATCTTCTGATGGTTTTTCTGCTAACTCTTCACTATCTGAGATAATTGCCTCATTTTCAATTTTAGCTAAAGTTACACCAGCTTTAAATCTTGGTTTAAACCCAGCAGGTTTTGCAATAGGTTTATCTTCTGATGGCTGCTCAATTAATTTTTCACTATCTGAGATAACTTCTTCATTTTCAATTTTAGCTAAAGTTACACCAGCTTTAAATCTTGGTTTAAACCCATCAGGTTTTGCAATAGGTTTATCTTCTGATGGCTGCTCAATTAATTTTTCACTATCTGAGATAATTGCTTCATTGTCTAATTGAGGTGCCGTTACATCAGCTTTAAATCTTGGTTTAAATTCAGCAGGTTTTGCAATAGGTTTATCTTCTGATGGCTGCTCAACTAATTTGTCACTATTTAAGATAGTTGCTTCATTGTCTAATTGAGGTGCCGTTACACCAGCTTTAAATCTTGGTATAAACCTAGCAGGTTTTGCAATAGGTTTATCTTCTGATGGCTGCTCAATTAATTTTTCACTATCTGAGATAATTGCTTCATTATCTATTTTAGGTGTCGTTACACCAGCTTTAAATCTTGGTTTAAATCCAGCAGGTTTTGCAACAGGTTTATCTTCTTCAGCTTTTTCAATAACTGTATCGATTTTTGCTAGTGGTTTTTCATTTGCAACATCCAATTCTACTGCTTTTTGTTTTAAAACTTCGGCCTTTAACTGTTGCTCTCTTTCTTCAGATAATGGAAAATCTTTACGCAAATTATTGAACCAGTATTTTTTGGTGTGGTCAAAACTTTTATCACTCATTTGTTCAAAATGAGATTTAAATTCAGACAATAAATCTGGATTACCATCCTTAAATAGTGATAAATCAATCTTCTTTTTCAGGAAAAATTCTTCAAATGTCATCATAAAATCAAGCGGAAATTATTTTAACTAATTCTCTGTACAGCGAAAACTTTTCATCGGAAGAAATTAGAATTAAATTCATTTCTATCGCTATGCAAATAATTAATTTATCAAAAGGGTCTCTGTGATCTGCTAATAAAGGTAATGTATCGTAAGTAGAATACAGATTTCTGCGAATTGGAATAAAATTAAAATTATCACCTTCAGCCACTTCAATGATGTCATTTATACTCGTACCTAAATGCGGAATCTTATTTATTTTTTTCTTAATGGCAATTTCTAATAAATTTACATCACTAACATAAATCTTATTTTCATTGCTATTAATGATTTCTTTTATAGAATTAGATAAGCTTTTGGAATTTATTTGATACCATATTAGAATTTGAGTAGCTATTAAATATTTCATTAGCTACATATAATCTTCAAGGTCAGTTAAAGGGGTGTTAAAATCAGAAGGAATACTAAGTTTTTTCCCTTTTAAATGATATAATTTTAAAAGACCTCCGGGTTGTCTGTTTGTTGTACTAGTTTTAGTCTCGTTTAGAAAAGATATTAAAATTCCTGCTTTATCGTTAGAAGGAGCAGGTTCTAATAATTCTATTTTACCGTTTTCGTAAATTCCACTTATTGCAGTATACATAATCCTAATTTTACCTAAAGGTATGAATATAAAATATAGTCATATTAAAATCTCCACATTTAAACCTCCCCAAATTATCTTTTGACCATCTTTACTTAATGTCCAATTGGCTTTTTCTGCTTCGCTGCCGTTTAACAACGCTTGGTACCAAAGCAACGGGATTATGGTTTCTTTACCATCAATATCTACTATTAAAGTATCATCATTAAAAACTACTTTTAATTCTTGGTCTTTTCTTCTGGTGCTTAAAATTCCCATATTATTTAAGTGTCTAAATTAAAATGTAAAATTAACAATCATTTAGGGCATGTTTAAACTTACATTGTAAAAATGATTACAATTTATTTTTGAGGGAAAAGAGGTAAATCTTGCAGATTTAGATGGTTATACCTATAAAAAATTTAACTAATTTGTAGTCAAGAAAAGCTATACCAAGCTTCGGCCGAAAACGTAATCAATTTATTAAATAAATATTAATCATGCTCTTACATTATGGTAAGATATTTGTTATTTAAAATAGTAAATTAGTATAAATTTTAAAATAAAACACTCCAAATCATGAAATTAAGAATAAATAAAGCGCTAATTCTAATTGGATTATTAGGTGCTACAACTGTTGTAGGCTGTAACCAAGATAGTAAAAATACAGAAACAACAGACAGTACAAAAATGGCTTTGGTTATTGAGCCTTTAACAGAAGCAGATGATTTTCCAACTGCTAAGCTTACTGTCAAAGATTTGAAGACAGAAATGGTAGGTACAGATTCTGTTAAAATGATGGTTAATTTTGATGTTGCCAATTACGAGTTGACAAAAATGACGATGGACATGAATTCTGGCGAATGTGCCAATTCAGATAAAGGTCAGCATATTCATTTTATTATGGATAACAAACCTTACCAAGCTTTATATAAGCCAGAAAACACAGTTACTTTACCCATCAACTCCGAGCATTATTTATTATGTTTTTTGTCTCGATCTTACCATTTATCTGTAAAATCTCCAGACGCTTCCCTTTTGGTACATTTCAAAATAGATGAAAACGGTAAATACGTTCAGTTACCTACACCCACAGAACCTATGTTGTTTTATAGCCGACCAAAAGGCGAATATGTAGGAAAAGACACACAAAATGTATTGCTAGATTTTTATATTAAAAACGCAACAATAGGCGCAAATGATTATAAAGTAAAAGTTGATGTTGCCGATACCACATTTACAGTAGACGCCTGGAAACCATATTTTATCAAAAACGCACCAATGGGTGATTTAAAACTAAAAATACAATTATTAGACGCAGCCGGTAAAGAAGTTAGTGGACCTAATACCAGTGTAGAAAGAAGCGTAACCCTAAAAGATTAAGCTTATTTTGAAAAACATATTAAAAGGTTTAAGGATTTATTCTTAAACCTTTTTTTTTGGCTCAATCAGATTCTTTTTTTTTAACCCTGCAATTGCGATTAAGGATAGTCCAAACGACTCCTTCGGAGAAACGGCAGCCACCTCAATAGTCGGGCAAGCTTTTTTGTTGCCTTATGCATTTTGCATTTGCAACAAAAAACTATAGTGTATAGCTCCAAAAGTCCGAAGGACTCCTTTGGCGAGTCACTTTGTGACCTTTTATTCCAATAGCTATCGGAACGCCCAAAATCCGTTCTGCTTTAACAAAATCCTTCTTCCAAACTTTTCCTAATGGCTTGCTGTTAAAAATCTAAAGAAAAACATTCCTTTTAAATGTTAATCCTTAAAAAAATCCTGTTATTTTTACAAAAAAATTAAAATTTATGAATTTCCCTGCAGAATTAAAGTACACCAAAGATCACGAGTGGATAAGAGTTGAAGGTGATGTTGCCATTGTTGGTATTACAGAATTTGCTCAACACGAGTTAGGCGATATCGTTTACGTAGATATAAACACGGTAGGTAGCGATGTAACCGAAGGCGAAGTATTTGGTACAATTGAAGCCGTAAAAACTGTTTCTGATTTATTTATGCCTGTTAATGGTAAAGTATTAGAAATTAATGCGGCATTAGATGCTAACCCAGAGTTAGTCAATTCTGATCCTTACGGTGAAGGTTGGATGGTTAAAATTAGCATTGCCGATGGGGCAGAAAGCCTTTTATCTGCCGATGATTATAAGTCTCTAATCGGCGAATAATACAGCATGTTCAAAACCCTCAAATATCAATTACCAGCCATGGGTTGGGCTTTGGTAATTTTGATTCTTTGTGATATACCGCAAAGTGGTATTCCAGGGCATCAATTGTTTTTTGAGGGTTTTGACAAAATTGTTCACTTAGGTTTCTTTTTTGTGCTTACCGTTTTTTTGTTTTACGGAAAAATTAAGCAACAAAATAGCTACGAGTATCGTTTAATTACCATTGTAAAGATTTTTTCTATTAATGTTATCTTAGGTGGTGGAATAGAGCTTTTACAATGGAAAGTTTTTACGTACAGGTCGGCCGAGTGGTGGGATTTTTTTGCAGATGTTGTAGGGATGTGTATGGGTGTTTTTAGTTATTTACTACTGCATAGAAAAGCTTATTATATAAATCAAACTAAATGAAAATTGTAAAAAGCATTATTTTTCTAATCTTATTAGCTTTAGGTTTAAGCTCTTGTAGTATTTTTAAAAAAGGGTGTCAATGTCCAAAATTTTCTACCACCAAACAGCAATCCAGCTCAAATTCTTAATCTATTATCGTTTCAATATAATAATTTTATTCTTATTTGGATTTAATATAAATAAGCTTTACTTTCGCTGAATTCGTATTGTAAAACCATGAAGTTATCTCAGTTAAAAAAAGGTGCACAAGGCATTATCAAAGAATTTACAGATTTAGAATTGTCTGTAAAGTTAATGGAAATGGGCTGTTTGCCTGGTGAAATGATAAAAGTAGAGCGTATTGCCCCACTCGGTGATCCTATTGCAATAACAGTTTCTGGCTATCAATTATCTCTTAGAAAAAAAGAAGCTTCTACCATAGAATTAATTTAATTCTTTAGTTTGAAAGATAGACTCAGAGTTGCATTAGTTGGAAATCCCAATACCGGAAAATCAACCATATTTAATGCGCTAACGGGTCTTAATCAAAAAATAGGAAACTTTCCTGGTGTTACTGTTGATAAGAAATCGGGATTTACCAAAACCCAAGACGGCCAAACATTAGAAATTGTAGATTTACCAGGAACTTACAGTTTATACCCTAAAAGTGCCGATGAAACTATCGTTTTTGAGGTATTATCAGATCAAAAAAATCCTTCCTATCCAGATATCGTTTTAATAGTAGCAGATGCTACCAATCTGAAAAGAAATTTACTGCTATACACACAAATTGCCGATTTGGGTTTGCCTATCATCATTGCTTTAAACATGATGGATTTAGCCGAAAAATCTAATATCGAAATAGATATTGATGCTTTAGCTAAAAGACTAAACGTTCAAATAGTACCCATTGCAGCAAGAAAATCTAAAGGAATAGATTTAATAAAAGAAGCCATTACTTACCACTCGGCAACGGCTATTCAAACAGAAACTATAGATGTAGAAGTACTTGCTCCCGAGTTAATTGAAGATATTAAAACCGAGTTAAAGATTACTAACTCTTATGTTGCTTTACAAATTGCGCATCAATGTAAGAATATTAGGTATTTGTCTAAGGCCGAGGTAAACCATATAGAGTCTCTAAAAGTTAGATACGATTTTCACTCGCAAAAATCACAAGCAACAGAAACCATTTCTCGGTATAGTTATATTAACGATATTTTATTAGATACCGTTGTTTATAAATCTGTAGCGTTAGAAGAAAATATCAGCAATAAAATAGATCATTACCTAACCCATAAATTGTGGGGTTTTGTCATTTTCATTGCCATACTTTTCGCCATATTTCAATCCATTTTTGCATGGTCAGAGTATCCCATGTACCTTATAGAAAACGTATTTGTGTGGCTAGCAAGTTACGGACATCAATTGTTACCAGCTGGCGCTTTAACAGATTTGTTAATAGACGGAGTGCTAGCCGGATTGAGTGGCGTCATGATTTTTATCCCGCAAATAGCCTTATTATTTGCATTCATATCTGTACTAGAAGACACAGGATACATGTCTAGAGTCACCTTTATGATGGATAAATTAATGCGTAAAGTAGGTTTAAACGGAAAATCTGTAGTGCCATTAATTGGCGGTTTAGCTTGTGCGGTGCCATCTATTATGAGTGCCCGAACCATAGAAAACTGGAAAGAAAGAATCATAACCATCATGGTAACGCCACTAGTAAGTTGCTCGGCCAGGTTACCCATCTATACGTTATTGATTTCTTTGGTAGTACCCAAAATATATGTTTTAGGCTTTATAAACCTGCAAGGATTAGCCTTAATGTCGCTTTATTTAATGAGTATCATTATGGCGGTTTTGGTAGCCTGGGTAATGAAGGGGATTATAAGAAGTAAAATTAAAGGTTACTTTATTATGGAACTTCCGGTTTACCGGATGCCACGCTGGAACAACGTAGGAATTACCATGTACGAGAGTGTGAAAACTTTTGTAACCCAAGCGGGTAAAGTAATTATTGCGGTTTCTATTGTGTTATGGGTTTTGGCCAGTTATGGTCCGTCTAATCGTTTCGAACAAATAGAGCAAAAGTTTCAGAAATTAGAAGCGGAAAACGCCTTTCCAAAAGCAGATTTAGACCGAATGCAATCATCTGAAAAACTAGGAGCTTCTTACGCTGGCGTTTTAGGGAAATCTATAGAACCGGCTATCAAACCTTTGGGTTTCGATTGGAAAATTGGTATTGCTTTAATCACTTCTTTTGCAGCTCGCGAGGTTTTTGTAGGCACTATGGCTACACTTTATGCAGTAGATGGCGACGATACCAAAATGGAATCTGTACGCGAAAAAATGGCTAACGCAAAAAATACCGAAACCAATCTGCCTGTTTTTACTGTTGCTACCTCCTTTTCTTTAATGATGTTTTATGCCTTTGCCATGCAATGTATGAGCACCATGGCCGTAGTTTACCGCGAAACAAAAAACATTAAATGGCCGCTCATTCAGTTTGCATATATGCTTGTTTTGGCTTATGCAGCAAGTTTTGTGACGTATCAGTTGTTGAAGTAAAATAATTATTTGGGCGTTTTGATAGCTATCGGGAAAACACGCTCATATCTTTAACGCAAAACACCATAGAATACAAGAAATTTTGATACTTCTTTAAAGTTGTTATAAGATCATTATTAAGGCGTTTCGTCATGTTGACGATAGGAAACATCCCACTTGGAGGTTCACAAATTATAATAAACTTTGCTTGTGTGACCTCTCGTTCCTCGAGGTGACGATACGCTTTAAAAAAACTCCGATTTTCGACATGTTAGCGAAGCGCATGTCGCACTACTGATATAAAAGGATTTCTAATCTTTTAAAGACTTACGAAGTTTCAAAAACTTCGTAAGTCTGATTTAAACTCAAAACAAATTCAATCTATCCACGTTCGATTTCCGCAATGGGATGTTTCTCCCAAAGGGATGGCTTTTCCACTATCGTCAACATGACGAAACGCCTTAAATTATTGAAATTAAAATTGCGCTAGTGGCGTGAAATCTCCATTACTAATTTGCTATTATTTTTTACAATTTCAATCAATCCAGCCTCTACAGGATTTTAATCTATGCAATTAATTTCCTACTTTAGTTTTATCAAAAGCACAAGGCGGGATTTGGCTCTTTGCCAATCTCTAAGACTTGCGCTAGTGACGGGGGTGCATAGTGTTTACAATACTAAAGTTTCGCTTGAACTTCATGATATTATAACTAAAAAGGGACAAAATATTACACCACAAGTTGCGGAAGAAGAATTAATAAAATTAATTAATAAAATTAAGGTTTGGATTAATAATAATCCGGGTTTTAATCTTAATAATATAACTTTCTGATATATGATATTTTACAAAATGGAATCTAAATTTGGGAAGGAGGTTGGAAATACATATCCACAATCTCAAAGTGTAAAGAGTGAAATCAATGTTAATTCTTCAATTCATTTGCTTAATCAATGGGGTAAATTTCCTGAAAACGTATATATTCCGGATTCGGTTTTAGATTCAAAAGCCATATTAACGGATTTAATTTCTTCATCACCCATATATCAAAAAATTGTGAGTGATAAATTAAAAAATATACTTTTTTCTTACAGAAAAATTGGAATTCAGTTTTTTTCTACAAATGTATTATCAAGAGAAAAAAAAACAAATTATTGGTTATTAAATGAATATGAATATGATTATGAATTTGTAGACTATTCTAATAGTGAAATTATTAGATCAAATGATGATGCAAAAACAGTTTTGAAAATAAAATCTGCTAATGAATTTATAGAAAAAAAGCAATTATTTGAAAAAGTAAATGATTCTATATGGATAGAAAAACTTCATTTAATTAAGGATATAAATAAGGATATTTTGTTTTTGGATAAAGTAAGTGGAAGTAACATTTATCTTTCACAAAAAATTAAAGACGAAATAGAAAGTAAAAGATGCACAGGTATTGAATTTGTTAAATGTGGCGATAGATATCCATAAATTTTTAATTAACAATACTTTATCAAAAAAAGATATCCATGTTGAAGGAATGGTACATAGTGTTTACAATACAAAAGTCGGTCAAAGATTAAATTCTTTACCAAGTAATTTAACACCTGCGCAGGCTGAAGCTGCATTAATTGATTTAGTGAATGATATTCGTATTTGGATAAACTCAAACCCAGGAATTAATTTAAATAATATTGTTTTATAAATGGAATATTTCAAATTAAAATATAGTACAAATTATGATATTGTTGGAAAATGCTTTCCTCAATCACAAGAATGTGAAAATTCAATATCAATAAATGATCCGTTATACTTATGTAATAATGAAATCCCTCTTTCTGAACATATTTATATTCCAAATCTTTTAATGGAAAATAATGCGAAATTCACAGATTTAATTTCTTCATCTGTCATTAAATACCCTATAATTAGTGAAAAAATACATGAAATTATAACTAACTTCAATCACAATTTAGTGAATTTTCATAAAACTAAGGTTAAAAAAAAATCATTTGAAAAGGATGTATTTATGATTAGTAATAAAACGAAAGGATTCGAACTTATAGATATTTCTAATGCGGAAATTCATTTATTAGAGAAATTCAAGTTTTCAAAAATTTTGAATTTTTCAAATTTCGAAGATTTAGAATATGCTACGAAAACTGTACAATATCCTAATACAATTGCGATCATGAAATATTCAATATCAAAAAATTATAATCAAGATATATTATATGTCGAAAATATCCACCCAGAAGGGGGAGCTTACTTTTTTACATATCGATTAAAGGAAGCTATCAAAAATGCAGGTTGTACCGGTATAGAATTTGAACCTATTGAATTTGGCTAAATTTAATCTTCTGTTCGACATGTTAGCGTAGCGCATGTCGAACTAGTGATATAAAAAGATTTCTAATCTTTTAAAGACTTACGAAGTTTTTGAAACTTCGTAAGTCTGATTTAAACTCAAAACAAATTCAATCTATCCACGTTCGATTTCCGCAATGGGATGTTTCTCCCAAAGGGATGGCTTTTCCACTATCGTCAACATGACTAAACGCCTTAAATTATTGAAATTTAAATTGCGCTAGTGGCATGAAATCTTCATTACTACTTTGCTATTATTTTTTTACTTCTTTAATACAACCAGCCTCGATAGGATTTTAATCTATGCAATTAATTTTCTACTTTAGTTTTATCAAAAGCACAAGTCGGGCTTTGGCTCTTTCCCAATTCTCTAAGACTTGCGCTAGTGACGTTTTTTGATAGTGCTACAGCTAGTACTTTGGAAGGACATAGTCCAGCAAATAAACTATATATTAATTCATCTACTCCAGGATTGATTACTGGTGCGACATCGGCAGGTTTTTCGCCTTTAACCTCGCAATATCGTTATCCATTAGATTATATAAACCCTAATCAAGCAGGTAAAGTTAAATATACTATAACTCATGTGAGGAAAAGTAAATAAACTGAGATTTTTTTTAAACACTATTATACTTGACTATTAATTAAAAACGATGAAAACTATTGCTATATTTATTTTAATATGTATTTTTTTTCTTTTCTACAGAAAAGAAAACTTTTCAAAATGTGATCCTTTTTTAGAAACGACAAAATTAATTGATACTTTAGAAGTAGAAGTAGAATTATTGAATTTAGTTAAATTACCAATTAATCACCCACCTCTTGATTATCTAAATAAAAAACGCTTAATAGATAAAACGCAATTCAAAAGCAGCATAATTTTTAAAATTAATGATTGTTCTACCAGATTTAATGAGGTTATATCTGCAAATAGCGATAGATCTAGGGAAATTTTAAATTCTGATTATCCTCAAAAAGCGATAATTAAATGTGTAGTTTTTAAAGATCAGGGAATTCCAAATCTATCAAAAGAAGGTTACTTTATTTCTGTTATTGACGTGAGAAAGTAATATAAAACTAACTGAAAATATTATTGATTGCTTTCATAGCATTTATTTCACTAAGCTGTTTTAAAAAAATAACAATCCAAAAACTTGTGACCCTTTTTTAAAAACTACAAAATTAATTGATACTTTGGATATAAAAGTTGACTTAGTAGAATGGATGGCTCTACCGACAAATTTATCACCTCTTGTATATTTAGATAAAAAGAAGTTATTAAAAGAGACTAGCTTTACAAGCTCACTTGCATTTAAAGTATTAGGTTGTGATAAAACATTCAATGAGGTTTCATCAGCAAATAACAAAAGCTCATTAAAGGTATTGAGGGGATTATTATAAAACAAATATTTTAGGGTCTACAGAGACGAGAGTTTTTAATGGCGTAACTTATTCTTTAACTGATTATTTTGCGAATATCTCTTCTGTAGCTTCATTAATAAACATTAACTGCAACTAGATGAAATACTTTAATTATTTAACCATAATATTTTCTTTTATAACAATTAATTGCTCGGCACAATTAAAAGAATTTAATTACCTAATCATAGATTCTTCAGATAATAATTTTTCTGTAGGTAAAGGTGATATTGGTGAAAGTGCAATTAAAGTATTTCAAATCAAAAAAACAGGGTTTAAATATGAAGAAAGTTTGAGCTTCTTTTATTTCGGTAACAGTACAGGTTTAAATTATTGTTGTAACTATTATGAGGTAAAAGATATTCCCAAAGAATGGAATATCATAACCGTTAAAGATATTGTTGCGCACATGGAAGATAAGAGTACTGGATTTAGGTTTAATAAAAAGAAGCTATTCTTTGTAATCCATGATTTAGAGAGAAGAATTTATAAAGCTTATCAGGTGGATATTATAGGTTGGCCAAGAGAAGATTAAAATTGGTGTAATCTATTTTGACCCAGAAAAGCAACTATATTTTCAGATTGATAACATAAACGAGCAGAAAAATAATTCTGGAATTGTAATAAAATCGACAATTACATACTCCGCTTTTGAAGGGTATATCTGGGATGAAGATGAAAAGATATATATGGGGATTCTCAAATTAGGTAATTTCATTTCTGAATATAATCCTGTAACAAAAACAACTCTTAGCAATACTTTTCTAATAAGAAACTAATGGAAGCGAATGAATTTGTAAGAAAAATAACTGAACTTAAACCAGACATAAACTCTTTTATAAATTCTGAATATCCTAGAGAATTTATTGAAAATAACATCAGAGAATTTAATATTACTGAAAAAGTTATTAAAGTCATGAAAGAAGATGAAGTGTTAAACTTAATTGAAAATTATGATCTTAAAGATTTTTTTTTTTATGATTTTCATTTTTTAGAAAAAGAAGATTATTATTCTTTTGATGATTACTTTTTTTTTGCTGGTTTTGATATTTTCATAATCGGGTTAAATAAAAAAACATTAGAAATAGTATGTTACGATTTAGATAATAATGAAATCTTTAAAAAATGTGCTAGTAACTCATCGAATTTTTTGGATGCTCTATTTCACTTAAAAACTCTTCAAACTAAATTTTTATTAAATGAAGAATTAATCTCTTTACGTGAAGAATTGTCTCTTTTAACTGCAAAGGAATGTGCAGAGTTAGCCGGTGGTCAAGAGTATGTTTCTTTCTATGAATATATATTAGGATATTGATTCAGTTATTGCCCTAGCTGTTCGTTATGTTCCAAAGTGCATTTCAAACCCCCGATAACAAAAGATTTCTAATCTTTTAGACTTACGATTTTCAAAAACTTCGTAAGTCTAATTTAATCTCAAAACAATTGCAACCTAGCCACAACCAATTTTTGCATTAGGGATAAAAAGGGCTTCCGTCAGTGGGCGGTGGTACATTTATTGTTTTGCTTTTAAACGCAAACCAATAAATTACGGAACCCCGATTTGACCCGCCGCCTTTTTCTGGCGGATTGCCCTTCAATTTATATTGTATTAAGCATAAGGCTTAAAGCAAAAAGCCAAAACTAAATTGATAAATTTTATGCTTGTGAACTATATCTTTCAATCTTAACTAAATACGTCAAGCGTTTTGATATTTTAATTGGTATCCTTAAATTCAAAACCATAGAGGCATTTTTAAAATAATAGGCATTTTTCTATAGGTAAATAGTTAAAAACCCAATCAGATATCGTCATAAATAAACCTTTATAACTCTTATTACTTTTTAATTTAAAACCTTAGTTTTGCAACCCTAACAATGCCATAATGACTTATAGCAGCTAATGGCTTAATTGTTGATTTTATAAGCCTTTATTACACAAAAAAGAAGATGTTAAATTTTATAAATAAATTATTTGGTAGCAAGTCAGATCGTGATGTTAAAGCTGCCAGACCCATAGTAGATAAAATTACTGCAGAATACGAGAAATTAAGTTCGCTTACTAACGATGAGTTGCGAGGAAAAACTGCTGAGTTTAGAGCGAGAATTAAAGAATCGTTGAAAGGGTTTGATGATCAAATTGATAGCATCAAAGAAAATATCAATCAAAATCCGGAAATGCCTCTACATGAAAAAACAGATTTATACGACGAGATAGACTCTTTAGGTAAAGAGAAAAACAAACAGCTAGAAGTAGTTTTGTTAGAACTTTTGCCTGAAGCCTTTGCGGTAATGAAAGATACTTCTCGCAGATTCTCAGAAAACGAAACAATAGAAGTAACTGCATCAGATTTTGATAGGGAATTAGCAGCAAAAAAGCCTAATGTAATTATTAAAGGAGATAAAGCCATTCACCATAATTCTTGGCTTGCCGCTGGTACAGAGGTGAAATGGAACATGGTACATTACGATGTGCAGTTAATTGGTGGTACAGTTTTACACCAAGGTAAAATTGCCGAGATGGCAACGGGTGAGGGTAAAACTTTAGTAGGTACTTTACCTATTTATTTAAACTCGCTTTCTGGCGATGGTATTCACGTAGTAACTGTAAACGATTATTTGGCCAGAAGAGATAGTGAGTGGAATGGTCCTATTTTCGAGTTTCACGGTTTAGCGGTAGATTGTATTGATAAGCATCAACCAAACTCCCCACAAAGAAGAAAAGCTTACCAAGCAGATGTGGTTTACGGCACCAACAACGAATTTGGTTTTGATTATTTGCGTGACAACATGACACGCTCGCCAGAAGAATTGGTTCAAGGTAAATTACATTACGCTATTGTTGATGAGGTGGATTCTGTTTTAATTGATGATGCTCGTACGCCATTAATTATTTCTGGACCTATCCCTAAAGGAGATGAGCATGAGTTTTACGATTTAAAACCTAGAATAGAACGTTTAGTAAACGCACAAAGAAATTATATTACGGGAGCTTTAAACGAGGCGAAAAAATTAATTTTAGATGGTAAAACTGGGCCAGACGAAGGCGAAGGTGGTTTAGCATTATTACGAGCTCACCGCGGCTTACCCAAAAATAAAGCATTAATAAAGTTTTTAAGCGAGTCGGGAATGAAAACCATTCTTAACAAAACAGAAAACTATTATATGCAAGATCAAAACAAAGAAATGCCAAAGGCCGATGCCGAACTTTTCTTTGTAATTGATGAAAAAAATAATCAGGTAGAGTTATCAGAAAAAGGTATCGAATTGATCACGGCATCGGGCGAAGACCCACACTTTTTTGTGATGCCAGACGTAGGTACAGAAATTGCAGATATTGAGAAATCTAGCTTATCTAACGAAGAAAAAGCAAGTAAAAAGGATGATTTAATTAGAGATTTTTCGGTAAAATCAGAACGTATTCACTCCGTAAATCAATTGCTAAAAGCTTATACTTTATTTGAAAAAGATACCGAGTATATTATTGATGAAGGAAAAGTAAAAATTGTTGATGAGCAAACCGGTCGTATTATGGATGGCCGTAGATATTCTGATGGTTTACACCAAGCCATAGAGGCTAAAGAAAATGTAAAAGTAGAAGATGCTACGCAAACTTATGCAACCATTACTTTACAAAACTACTTCAGAATGTACCATAAATTGGCTGGTATGACGGGTACTGCCGTTACCGAAGCAGGCGAACTTTGGGAAATTTACAAGTTAGATGTGGTAGAAATACCAGCTAACCGTTCTATTGTACGTGAAGATAGACAAGATAAAGTTTACCGTACAACTAGAGAAAAGTATAATGCCGTTGCCGATGAAATTGTAGAATTGACAGAAGCTAAACGTCCAGTTTTAGTGGGTACCACATCGGTAGAAATATCAGAATTGTTAAGTCGTATGTTAAAAATGCGTGGCATTAAGCACAACGTATTAAACGCAAAATTGCACCAGCGTGAGGCGGATGTAGTTGCCGAAGCTGGTAAAGCTGGTCAGGTAACTATTGCAACTAACATGGCTGGTCGTGGTACGGATATTAAATTGGGCGAAGGCGTGAAAGCATCAGGTGGTTTAGCCATTGTAGGTACAGAGCGTCACGAGTCTCGTCGGGTAGACAGACAGTTAAGAGGTCGTTCTGGTCGTCAGGGAGACCCAGGTTCTACGCAATTCTTCGTATCATTAGAAGACAATTTAATGCGTCTTTTTGGTTCAGAAAGAATAGCTGGTTTAATGGTTAGAATGGGAATAGAAGATGGCGAAGTGATTCAACATTCTATGATTACCAATTCTATAGAAAGAGCACAAAAGAAAGTAGAAGAAAACAACTTTGGTATTCGTAAACGTTTATTAGAGTATGATGATGTTATGAATTCGCAACGTTCTGTAATTTATACTAAACGTAAAAACGCATTATTTGGAGATCGTTTAGATGTAGATATCGAAAACATGATCTTAGATGTAATTGACGATGTAGTTACAGAATACAAAGAAGAAAACAATTTCGAAGGCTTTAAATTAGAATTATTAAGACTATTCGCTTTTGATAGTAACGTCACTTTAGGCGAATTTGCTGGCGCTAGTATAGACAAACTAGCGGATAAGGTTTTTGTAGAAGCAAGTACTTTTTACAAACGTAAATCTGATGCCATTGCGGCTCAAGCTTACCCAGTTTTAAAAGAGATTTTCGATACTAGAGGTCAGAATATAGAAAATATCTTAGTGCCATTTTCTGATGGTAAATTAGGAATGCAAGTTGCTGTACCACTTAAAAAAGCCATAGAAAATAATGCTAAGGAAGTAGTAAAAGCGTTTGAAAAAACAGTTACGCTTTCGCTGATTGATGATACTTGGAAAGAGCATTTAAGAGAAATGGACGATTTAAAGCAATCTGTTCAGAATGCGGTTTACGAACAAAAAGATCCATTGGTAGTTTACAAAATGGAAGCTTTTAATTTGTTTAAAGGCATGTTATCTGCTGTAAATAAAGAAGTAGTAAGTTTCTTATTTAAAGGGGGTATTCCTGTACAAAACGATGCTCCTTTAAAAGAAGCAAGACTACAACAAAATACCGACTTAAGCAAGCTTAAAGTTTCTAAAGCAGAGAGTGTAAGTGAAAGCAATGGTGTGCCAATGGATGACACTAGAGAAATTCAGAAAACACAACCTATAAGAGCCGAGGTTAAAATTGGTAGAAACGACCCTTGCCCTTGTGGTAGCGGAAAAAAATATAAGAGCTGTCACGGTTTAAACGGATAAATGAAAGTTATTAAAGCTATATTATTGTTATCGATTGTATTTTGCTACAGTTCAACTTTTGCGCAAACCGCAGGAAAAGTAACGGTAGTAAAAAGTGCTATAATTGATAGTTTAATTAGCCGAAGAATTGCCTTAACCAAAGGTTATACCAAAGACGGAACTACTGTAGCGGTGATGGGCTACCGGGTACAAATATTTTTTGGACCTGATAGAAAATTAGCTTACAGCGAGCAAGAAAAGTTTAAAATTTATTATCCTGAGTTGGGTACTTATATTTCTTACTCACAGCCCAATTATCGTTTGAGGGTAGGCGATTTTAGGTCGAGAGCCGATGCCCAAAAACTGTTAAACGATTTAAGATCTACTTTCCCAACACTTTTTATTTTTAATGAAACTATAAACCCTGTAAAAGCTGATGAGTACAACGCTATTAGATAAAATAAAAACCATTTCTAAAGAAATTCATCAAGAAGTTATCCAAAATAGAAGGCATTTACACGCTCACCCCGAGCTTTCTTTTGAGGAGTTTAATACGGCAGCTTTTGTAAAATCACAATTAGAACATTTAGGCATTCCTTACCAAGAAATGGCTAATACTGGCGTTGTAGGATTAATTAAAGGAAATAAATCATCAGATAAAGTTGTTGCCCTAAGGGCAGATATGGATGCTTTACCCATTATAGAGGCAAACAACGTTCCGTATAAGTCTAAAAATAACGGAGTAATGCATGCTTGCGGACATGATGTTCATACTTCATCATTATTAGGTACTGCTGCAATATTAAACGGTTTAAAAAATGAGTTTGAAGGCACTGTAAAATTAATTTTTCAGCCCGGAGAAGAGCGTTTACCAGGCGGAGCAAATTTAATGATTAAAGAAGGCGTTTTAGAAAATCCAAAACCCCAAGTAGTAATGGGTCAGCATGTAATGCCTTTAATAGATGCCGGTAAAATTGGTATTCGTTCTGGAAAATACATGGCCTCTACCGACGAAATTTATGTAACCATTACTGGTAAAGGCGGACATGGCGCACAACCACAACAAAATATAGATCCTGTTGTAATTATGGCTCAGATGATTACCGCTTTACAAACCATCATCAGCCGTAGTTCAGATCCACGTTCACCATCTGTACTTTCTTTTGGGAAAGTGATTGCTAATGGTGCAACCAATGTTATTCCAAATGAAGTTTATTTAGAAGGAACTTTTAGAACTTTAAACGAGAATTGGAGAGCAGAAGCACATATCAAAATGAAAAAATTGGCAGAAAGTATTGCCGAAGGTATGGGCGGAAGTGTAGATTTTAGAATAGAAAAAGGGTATCCTTTTTTAGTTAACGAAGAAAAATTAACAGAAAGAGTAAAAACGGCAGCAATAGAATATCTTGGAGAAGAAAATGTTTTAGACTTAGATATTTGGATGGCTGCAGAAGATTTTGCTTACTTTTCACAAGCTGCCGATGCCTGTTTTTACCGCTTAGGCACAAGAAATACCGAAAGAGGAATTACATCATCTGTTCATACCCCTACTTTTGATATTGACGAAGACGCTTTAGGTGTAAGTACGGGTTTAATGGCCTATTTAACGCTGAAAGAGTTAGGGAATTAAACAGCTTATTTTCTTTAGGTCCAAGCAGGGTCTCTCTTAAGAGAAACCTGCGTTTTAAACCTCAGTAGAACAACTATGTCCAAGCAGGGTCTCTCGTAAGAGGACCCTGGGTTTTAAATTTCAGTAGAACAACTTCCAAATTTTTAAACACTAAAGCTTCACTAGCCTGTTCTGTATACGCTGGTCCCTTATCAATGAATCCTTAGTTTTTAATTTCCTACGTTCAATCAGGGTCTCTCGCAAGAGGACCCTGCGTTTTAAAACTATTATGTCCAAGCAGGGTCTCTCTCAAGAGGACCCTGCGTTTTTAATTTCCTAAGCTATTTCCGTTCAGCCATACATCATTAAAACTATTTCGGATCAATTACGTTTTTTGGCACTTATTATGCTTTAAATAGGTTAATATATTCCTTTTAACCAAAAAAAATCATGACGAAGAAATTTGATGTTATTGTTATTGGTGCTGGCCAAGCCGGTGTTCCATTGGCTAAAAAGTTTGCTCAAGCTGGTAAAAAAGTGGCTTTAATTGAAAAAAGATTAATTGGAGGAACTTGTATAAACGATGGCTGCACACCTACAAAAACCATGATTGCGAGTGCTAGAATTGCTTATTTGGTTAATAATAGTAAACATTGGGGTGTAAATACAAGTGATGTAAAAATTAATTTTGAAAGAGTTTTAGAGCGTAAAAATGATATCGTAGAATCTTTTAGAGGTGGCGCAGAAAAAGGATTAGAAAAAGAAGATAACGTTACTATTTTTTATGGCGAAGCCTACTTTGAAGATGTACATCATGTAAAAGTAGATTTAGAAAAAGAAACCATTCTTTTACAAGCAGATCTTATATTTATAAATGTAGGATGTTCTCCAATAATTCCAAAAATTAAAGGATTAGAGACCACACCATTTTTAACGTCTACCACCATCTTAGATATTAAGGAAGTTCCCAAAAAACTGGTCATTATAGGTGGAGGATATGTTGCTTTAGAATTTGGACAAATGATGAGTAGGTTTGGATCTAAAGTTACCATATTAGAAAAGTCGAGAACTTTATTGCCTCACGAAGATGATGACGTTTGCGAATCCATCACTCAGATTTTTGATAAAGAAGGTATAGAAATACATACTAATGCTGAGGTTGTTGAGGTGTCTGGAAATACCGATAAAAAAGTAACAGCAATAGTAAAGGGAAAAGAACAAGTATTTAGTTGTACCGATATTTTGGTAGGCGTAGGAAGAGTTCCTCAAACAAAAAAATTAAAATTATCTTTTGCTGGGGTAGAAATGGACGATAAAGGATATATTATTGTAGATGATTTCCTAAATACTACCCAAAAAAATATTTATGCTTTAGGTGATGTGAAAGGCGGACTAGCTTTTACTAATGTTGCTTATAACGATTATGTAATTGTGACTAAGAACTTATTACATCATCAAAACTTATCTATTAAAAACAGAATAGTTCCTTATTGTATGTTTACAGATCCTCAACTAGGCCGAGTAGGGCTTTCTGAAGATCAAGCGAAAGCAAAAAAAATAAATTATAAAGTTGCAAAGCTTCCTATGAAATATGTTGCCAGAGCATTAGAAACTGGTGAAACTGAAGGGTACATGAAAGCGATTATTGATGTGGAAACAAAACAAATTTTAGGTGCCGCAGTAATTGGAACAGAAGGCGGCGAGGTAATGTCTGTATTGCAAATGGCAATGATTGGAAAAGTAACCTATGAGCAAATAAGATTTAACATGTTTGCCCATCCGCTATTCTCAGAGTCGTTAAATAATTTGTTTATGAGTTTAGATGAATAAGTGAGGTCTAAAAAAAAATAACAGCGTAAAGATTTTTTTTACCGCAAAGTACACAGAGCTGTATGTTTTACTTTATTTTGTAAATGATTATAACGAAATAATTTCCCTAATCATTAGTCTTCCTGTTTTTCAGATAAAACCAAGCTAAATTTTTTGCTATTACGATATGATTAAAAAGATTAGGTAAAAACCCATAATACTTTTTAAAAATCTGATAACGTTCTTTTAAACTTTGTAAATGCTTTTTCTTAGATAAACCACCCATCAAATATTTAGTTGTAACAATTTGGGTATTTACAATTTTATCTGCTTTTAAAATGGCATCTAAAATCCAATCAATATCGGCGCTAAGCTTAAATTTTTGATCATAGCTTTTTACTATAATTTTCTTAATAAATATAGCTTGGTGACTTACGCTCATTCCATACTTAAAGCTTTCTATATTTAATTGCAATGGAGTTTGATGTCTTCTTCTTCCTTGATTCACCAAATTTTCATCAAGCATTTCGGTTTCGCCGTAATAAATATCAGCATTTGGTGTACTCTCAAAAACCTGTTTTACTGTATTATTTTCATAAAATTCATCCCCAGAATTCATAAACAGTACATATTCTCCTTTGGCTATTTTCAAACCTTTATTCATGGCGTCGTAAATTCCTTTGTCGGGTTCACTAACTAAAACATCAATATTGTTGTTAAAACGTTGTAGAATTTCTAAAGTACCATCGGTGGAAACACCATCAATTACAATATATTCTATGGTGCTATAAGTTTGATTAACGACAGAAAGAACTGTACGCTCTATGTGTTCAACATTATTAAACACCACTGTAATTACAGATAAAAGCGGTTTAAATTCTTTTTCCATCTAGTAAGTTTTCGTAAAGTGCAACATGTTTTGCGGCAATAACTTTTTCAGAAAAGTTTTCCATTACAGTTTGCCTTGCTTGTTCATTCAGTGTTTCTTTATTGGGGTGTTGATAAACCCAGCTGATACCAGCCATAAAATCATCAGCATCTTTATATTTTGCCAAGTATCCGTTTTTTTGATGCTGCACCATATCCGGAATTCCGCCAGTGGTAAAAGATACTACAGGTGTGCCGCAAGACAAACTTTCCATTACCGTATTTGGCAAATTATCTTCTAAGGAAGTAGTTAAAAAAACATCGGCGGCAGCATAAGCATAAGCCAGTTTAACATCATCGTTAATAGTGCCTAAAAATATAACATCCATTTTAAATGGTGGCGGCGATTGCGAATCTCTGTTCCCAAAAACGATTAAAGTCGCTTTATCTTTAAGTTGAGGATTGGCTGCAATCCATAAATCTATGGCTTCTATCAAGTAAGAAGTACCTTTATGTGCATCTTTTTTAGAAGGCATAAAACCTGTTAGCAAGAGAAAGTGATCTGAAGGGAGTTTTAATTTTTGCCGAGCTTCTGCCTTTGTATAAGGCTTAAAAATTTCGGTTTCTAAGGTGTTTGGAATTACAGCTAATGGGTAATTTTTCAATAATCCACTTTGCTTAGCAGCTGCTCCAAGCCAATTACTTGGCGTAATATAATTTGCTTTTAATTGTTGATAAGCTTCATTTTTCCGATCCCAAATTTTATGTGAAATGTCATCACTTTCCGGATCTTTTAAAAGCGGACAAAAACCACAAGAATTTAAATAATTGGTGCAATCAAAACGTACATGGCAACCCCCTGTAAAGGTATTGCTGTCATGCAAGGTCCAAACTATGGGTTTATTTAAGGTAGCCAATTTGCTTAAATTTTGCGGATTTAAAAAGCCGTGGTTTATCCAATGTAAATGAATAATATCTGCATCTAAAACAGCAGGATGATGATGAATATCTTTTCCAAAAAACGATAAAGAGAAGGGTAATTTTAAGTCTTTCTCGTAAAAACGAGGTAAATAACGCTCGGCTAGTACAGTTAAAGTAGCATATAATTTACCCCAAAAATTAGGGTATAAAGCATTAATATCTGGGTTTTTGCCAAACTTTAAATAAGTAAACATTTTACTTTGCACACCAGCATCAACTAAAGCTTTGTTAAGGCGGTAACTAGCTCGTCCTGCTCCACCATTTCCATCGTAAGTATTTAAGTGTACTACTTTCATTTGCTGTAAAAATACAATTCTTTAGATTCTTTTTATTTTCTTTGTCCAAGCAAATGGGAAACGAACTAACAGATAGAGAATTTTGGAAAAATTACTGGGAAAGTAAAACCGATTTAATTGTAGAAATCCCTAAAAACCACACATTCTATCAAATCATCAATCAGATAACAAATCAGCAGAAAATTAAATCTGCAATAGAATTGGGTGGTTTTCCAGGCTACTATGCCGTTTTTCTAAAGAAATTTTATCAGGTAGAAACTACGTTGTTAGACTATTTTGTGTACCCCGAGTTAACTCAAAAATTAGTCGCCAAAAATAACTTAGCTCCTGATAGCATCAATATCATAGAAGCTGATTTATTCAATTATCAGGTAGCAAAAAAATACGATTTAGTTTTATCCTGTGGATTGATTGAGCATTTTGAAGATACTAAGGCCATTATTAAATCGCATTTACAATTTTTAAATTCGGGAGGAAAATTATTGATCACTCTACCCAATTTTACAGGAGTGAACGGCTGGGTGCAACAAAAATTTGATAACGAGAATTACCTAAAGCATAATATTAAAAGTATGGACCCTACACTTTTAGCACAAATTGCCAAAGAGTTAAATCTTAAAAATGTTAAAGTTTATTACTATGGTAAATTTTCTACTTGGCTAGAAAATAAGGCCCAAAAAAGTGCTGGTACAAAAGCTACCGTAAAAGCAATTTGGTACATTGGTAAAATTATAACCAAAATAATACCTATCGAGAGCAAATTTTTATCGCCTTACATCGTATTAGAAGCTAATATTTAGATTAAAATTCTTTAGCTTTAAAATCGAATAAAAAAATACCTTATGGATAACGATGCAATAGATAATTTAAGAGAAGCACTTCAATTTTCGCCCAATAATATTCCATTAAAAAAAATGTTAGCCGAGTCTCTTTTAGCCGCTAAACGACTAGAAGAAGCGGAAAAAGAATATACCGAGCTGGCAAATCTTTCGCCTGCTAAAAGTTATAAAGTGGCTTTGGCCGATATTTTTCTTCAAAAGGGCGAAATATCAAAATCTATTGTGGTTTTAGAAGAAGTGTTAGAGCAACATACCGAAGATTTCGATACGCTGTTACTTTATACCAAAGCCTTACTGGCCGAAAAATCTTTGCACAAGGCACAAGAAGCCTATCAAAAAGCAATAATTCTGAATCCATTGTATAGAAACGACGAGCTAGACGCTCAGTTTAGAATGTCAGCATCTGCAGAAAGCAGTAATGATGAAGAAGATTTAGAAAACGGTTTTGTACAAAAACCGAGTATCAATTTTAAACACGTAGGCGGAATGGCCAATGTGAAAAAGGAAATCGACTTAAAAATAATCAAGCCACTTTTACACCCCGAGTTATATAAAGCATACGGTAAAAAAACTGGTGGCGGCATTTTGTTATATGGCCCGCCGGGTTGTGGCAAAACACATATTGCTAGAGCAACCGCAGGCGAGGTTAATGCTAAATTTATAAACGTAGGCTTGAACGATATTTTAGACATGTGGGTAGGTAACAGCGAAAAAAACCTTCATCAGGTTTTTGAATTAGCTAGAGCAAATACCCCATGCGTTTTATTTTTCGACGAGATTGATGCTTTAGGCGCAAGTCGTAGTGATATGAAACAATCTAGCGGCAGACACCTTATTAATCAGTTTTTGCAAGAGTTAGACGGTATTGGAAACAATAACGAAGGCATATTAATTTTAGGCGCAACCAATACACCTTGGCATTTAGACGCTGCTTTTCGTCGCCCTGGTAGGTTTGACAGAATTATTTTTGTTTCCCCACCAGATGATGTGGCTAGGGAAGCCATCCTAGAAATGAAACTGAAAGACAAACCCGTTGCACAAGTGGATTATAAGCAGCTGGCAAAAAAGTTAGATCATTTCTCTGGCGCCGATATTGAAGCGCTGATAGACATCACGATTGAAGAAAAATTAGAAGCCACATTTGCCGATGGTATCATCAAAAAAATAGAAACTAAAGATTTGCTAAACGCCAGTAAAAAGTTGAGGCCAAGCACCCAAGAGTGGTTTGCAACAGCTAAAAACTTTGCCCTTTTTGCTAACGATGCCGGCTTGTACGACGATGTGTTAACCTATTTAAAAATAAAAAAATAGGTTTATATGCACAGTCAAATGATAGAAAGAGCGCAGATATTGATTCAACAAAATAGGTATCAAGATGCAGAGAAAATATTAAAAGATGTATTAAAAGACAGTCCGGAAAATATAACGGTGCTTTACCTACTTGCCGAAGTAAATATTCAGCAAAATAGAACTGCCGAGGCCGAAAAACTGATTGACATGGCCATAGGAATAGCGCCTTATTTCAGTCATTTGTTTTACATCAAAGCCCGAGTAAAACTACAAGAAGGTAATATTTTAGTAGCCGAGCAAACCATACAACAAGCCATCAATATAGACCCAGAGCAAGCTCACTATTTCTCGCTTTGGGCATCGCTAAAATTACGACAGAAAAAATATCAAGAAGCTTTAGACCGGGCAGATGATGCCTTAGCTATAGATGCAGAAGATATTTTGGGCTTAAATATTAGAAGCACCGCACTTTTAAAACTAGACCGAAAAGAAGAATCTTTCCAAACCATAGAAGGCGCACTAAGAGAAGATCCAAATAACGCGTACACCCATGCCAATTACGGGTGGAATTTATTAGAAAAAGGTGAAACTAAGCAAGCTTTACAACATTTTAGAGAAGCCTTAAAAAATGATCCTTCCAATGGCTCGGCAAAAGCAGGAATGGTAGAAGCTCTAAAAGCCAATAATTTCATCTATCGCTGGTTTTTAAAATACTCGTTTTGGATAGGTAATCTTACCCAAAAAAATCAATGGGTAACCATCATCGGAATTTACTTTCTCTTCAGAATAATGCGGTATATAGCCGATAAATATGAAGCCCTACAACCCGTACTTTATCCAGTTTTGGGGGTACTTGCTTTAATCGCTTTTTCCACATGGGTAATTACGCCAATTAGCAATTTATTTTTACGTTTCAATAAATTTGGCAGGCATTTACTCAGCAAAAAAGAAATTCTAAGTTCTAATTTTGTGGCAGGCAGTGTTTTGGTGTTTACCATCGGTATTATTGGTTATTTCCTGCAAATTCAAGAGAAATATCTGGCTCTGGCAGTCTTCGGTTTCAGCATGATGATTCCGCTCAGCACCATGTTTTTGCCCACCAAATACAAGAATGTATTGCTTATTTACTCTATAGGTTTATTCTTGGTAGGCACCTTGGCCATTGTAGATATATTTCAAACTGGAGAAATGGTAAGCGATTTTATTCCCATCTATCTCTTCGCATTAATTGCCTATCAATGGGTTGCAAATTTTATGTTAATTAAACAGGGGAATGCTTAGTATAGATTTTAACTATGACTTATTGAATTATTTTTTTAAAATTAAATCCTTCAAATATTTCTTAATTCAACAATTACTCAATCCATCAAAATTCACTCCTTCAAAATTACTTGGGGCGCTCCTTTTTCCATAGCACAAATCCATCACACCAAGTCAGGCTGCTTAGGGGTTCCGTAATTTGTTAAATGCGGAAAAAAGCATTTAACAAATGTACCAAGCCCACGCATCCTTAGCGCAAAAACCTTGCAAAGTCAAAAAGCTGGTCATCTTGAACTTGATTCAAGATCTTGCAAGCAGGTTTATTTCCATGCAGTTTCAATTGAAAGACAACCCTGCGCCGTTCAAAACTCACACCTTGGTCTGTGTCCTCACAGAACGAAAAAACAATAAAGTGGTCTGTGATGATTCAGGAAATGAATTTTGGGTTCAACCTAAAAAATAATGTCTTTAATTTTTAATAATTAAAAGCGGATAGAAAAATTTAAAACCTTTTATAATAACTGATAGAATTAATATCTTAGCTACATTATATTTAATAGATAAATGAATGGAGATTCTTAAAAAAGTAATAATAAATTGAACATAATAGAACTAAAAGACAAACAAAATATAACCAGCGACGACAAACTCTCCAAGCTTTATACTCAGTTTGGAGCCTTGCTCATCGAATTAAAAAAGAAAGAATTAACTGAAAATATTGCTGGGGCCATTAATCAAGCTGTGGAAGAAATAAATGCTTCAACTCTTACCGAGAATGAATTAAAAAAATTGGTGAAAAAAAAGCAAACTGCCCTATTAAAACAAATTGAGAAAGAGCTTAAAATTGTCCCTAAAAATTATTATCAAACCCTTTGGATGTTATTTGGATTCTCTGGTTTTGGAATTCCTATAGGTGTAGCTTTTGGATTAGCTATGGGGAATTTAGGTTTATTAGGGATTGGTTTACCTATTGGAATGGGAGTAGGTGTTATAGCTGGTTTATTACTAGATAAAAAGGCAATAAAAGAAGGCCGACAATTAGATGTAGTGATTAAATATTGAGTTTCTTGAGATTGATATTAAATATGCCAAGTATCTAAAAATTAACTTTTCTTTATCAGTATATAAAATTAGTGCTTCAACAATTATAGTCTAACATTATCAAAAAGTCACTTTAAATGAACACACGTAAGTTTTTCAAATAATTGACTTATAGTATTTTAATTTAGGAACTGACACAAGTTTTTGGTAGATTTAGATTAACCAGTTTAATTTCACAAAAGATTCTAAATATTATGGAAAAGAGACGCAGAGTTATTATTGCAGTATTGCTTTTGTTAACAATAGTAAATTTTACTAGACTAACAGGATCTGAAGATATTAGAGCAATTGAGTTTCTATCGATATTTGCTATTGGTGCCCTGTCTGCATTATTAATAAACGAGTTTGTGACTTTGTTAAATGCCAAACGGAAGTAAGATTTTCAATAAAATTTTGTTAATTAGGATAGCTATTCTATAAAGGCTAAAAGCAAAATGCTAAAAGCTAAAAACCTATTATACCGAATATTACAATGGCAATTTCTGAAACTAAGTAATAGACATTATGTACTGTTCTTTAGGATTGAAATAGCACTCTCTAATTTCCATTCTATAGGAGCGTTAACGATTGAAATGTGTACTTGCCTTGCGCTTAAGGCCTGCAGGCGTATGAATGTAAAGCGTGTTAACGCCCAAATATTAATTCTCTAAATCTACCGGCTTACTGCCTTGTTCTACTTCTATTTGTTTTAAAGAAACGGCGTATTTAGAGGGCTTAATAATGTCATGATTTAGTTTAGCATAAGCCCAAGTAAACTCGGCGCCAAAAAATAAAATTGCTGCCGAGTAATACACCCAAACTGCTATAATTACAACGGTCCCTGCCGAGCCATAGATATCCCCAACGGCTGCATATTTAATGTATAACCCAATAATAAATTTACCTAACATAAAAAGTAAAGCAGTGAAAAACGAGCCCGCTTTCACTTGTTTCCAGGTAATTTCTACATCGGGTAAAACTTTATAAATTACCCCAAAAAGGCTCATTAAAACTATAAATGTTATACCTATGTTTATCACATCAATAAATACGATGGTAAAATCTGGCAGGAAACGGGTTAAAACATTACTAAAGGCAAGCACAACACTATTAATTAATAAAGAAACGATGAGTAAAAACCCTAAACTTGCTACCATAGACAGAGATAAAACCCTATCCACAATCAATTTTAACCATCCTTTCTTGGGAACAGCTTTTACCCGCCAAATCTGATTGATGGAGTCTTGAATCTCGATGAAAACACCAGATGCACCTATTAACAAAGTAATTATACCTACGCTAAAGGCTACAAAACTTTTATCGGAGAGCGCAAGTTTCTGAATCATATCCTGAATTTGCATGGCAGCATCGTTCCCAATAAAATCATTTAACTGGTTAAAAACTTTACCTCTTAAGGCATCTTGTCCATAAAAAATGCCCCCAATAGAAAGCAAAACAATGAGCATAGGTGCTAAAGAAAAAATAGTATAATAAGCTAAGGAAGCACTTAATTTCAAACCTTTATCGTCTATAAAGGCATTAAATGTTTCTTTAAGTAGTTTAATATAGAATCTAAATTTACTTTTAATTTCCATAATTTTTTAGTGATTGCTAACCACTAAAAGGTTTAAATCTTTGTGTGGAATATCAAAACGATCGGCCAAATCTTTGTTTGTCATTGCCCCTTGGTACAAATAAACTGCATTTCTAATGCCGCTTTTCTCCCAAATTAAATTCATGATACCGCCCATCTCCCCAATGTCTAACAAAATTGGAGTAAAAATATTGGTTAAGGCATAAGTTGCTGTTCTGCTTACTCTGCTAGCAATGTTGGGCACACAATAGTGAATTACATCGTGTTTTCTAAATACCGGATTTTTATGGTTTGTTACTTCCGATGTTTCAAAACAGCCACCTTGGTCTATACTTACATCTATCACTACCGAGTTAGGTTTCATTTTGGCCACTGTTTCTTCGCTTACCACACAAGGGCTTCTTCCATGGTGCGCTCTTATGGCGCCTATCACAACATCGCAAGTGGTGATGGCTTTTTCTAAAACTAAGGGCTGTAACACAGATGTAAAAACTCTGCTGCCAATATTATTTTGTAATCGCCTTAAGCGGAATAATGAAGTATCAAAAACTTTAACTTCGGCACCCAAACCTAAGGCCGTTCTTGCGGCAAATTCGCCCACGGTACCTGCGCCTAAAATTACTATTTCTGTAGGAGGCACACCCGTTACGCCGCCTAACATTAAGCCTTTTCCTCCAAAAACATTGCTTACATATTCAGATGCAATTAAGATAGAAGTTGAGCCTACAATTTCGCTCATGGCTCTTACCACGCTTAATACATTTCCTTCGTCTCTTAAATATTCATAAGCTAGAGCAGTTACTTTTTTTGCCATTAACGCCTGAATAAATTCTTTTTTAATGCTACCCATTTGCAAGGCAGAAAAAAGAATTTGTCCAGTTTTCATCATCTCAATTTCTTCTAAAGTTGGTGGGGCAATTTTTATAATGATATCTGCTTGGTAAACCTCTTTTAAATCATGAACAATTTTTGCCCCTTGCTCGCTATATTTAATATCGGTGAAGTTTGCAGCTAAACCTGCATCACTTTCTATAATAACTTGGTGACCGTTATTAACCAATAAAGCTACGGAAAGCGGGGTTAAAGCAATTCTGTTTTCTTGAAAAGATGTTTCTTTGGGGATTCCAATGTACAGGTTGTGCTTTTTAGATTTTGTTTGTTCTAATTGCTCTTGTGGCTGCATCATCGCTTGTTTTGCAACTTCGCTAAAGCCTGATAATTTAGTATCCATAAAAATATGTGATTTGTTTACTGCCAAAAAGTTTTGACAAGATAATTACTAAAAAGTGCATCTTTTGTTAAAATTGTTAAATTTTCAGAAATTGGTTGTGAGATAATTAGCCTGTCAAAAGGATCTCTATGATGAAAATCTAATTTCATTAATATTATAAGATGTTTAAATTCTATAGGTAAAACGACTATTTGGTTTTTATCTAGAAACAGAAAAACCTCCCTAAATGCGGCACTAATAGATAATTTGTTTAGACTGATTTTTATAGCCATTTCCCAAATACTTACAACGCTTAAATAGCATTTATTATTAAATTTATCGATTATTAATCAAATTTAATTTTAAACTAAAGTTAGGTCAATTATTCTTTTATTCTCATCTAGTGCTTCAATTTCTATTTTAATATATTTCTCAGGTAGTAAATCAGCAATTTTTTGTGGCCACTCTACCATGCAATAATTACCTGAGTAGAAATAATCTTCGTAGCCTAAATCAAAAGCTTCGGTTTGATTTTTTAAGCGGTAAAAATCAAAATGATAAATAGAACCGTTTGGTATTAAATACTCGTTAACTATAGAAAAGGTTGGGCTAGAGGTATGGTCTGTTGTTCCTAAATGTTTACATAATTTGTTAATTAGGGTTGTTTTGCCGGCTCCCATTTCGCCATAAAATAAAAATACTCTTTCTTTCCCAGCTAATTCTATAATTTGGCGCACTGCTGCATCAAGCTCATCAAGTTTGTTAACTACCAACTTCCTCATTTAAAACTTACTATTTGTTTTTATAGGTTACAAACGGAATAACAACTTCTTCTAAAGAAATACCACCATGCTGAAAAGTTTCATTAAAATAATTCACAAACTGGTTGTAATTATTTTGGTAAACAAAGTATAGGTCTTCTTTTGCAAAAATATAGCTAGAGCTTACATGCAATTTTGGCAACATGGCATCTTGCGGGTTTTTTACTAAAAAAACATCTTTAGCATTATAGTTTAAGTTTTTGCCTTGCTTGTATCTTAGGTTAGAATTTGTGTTTCTGTCGCCTACTACTTTACTAGGTTTTTTAACTCTTATGGTGCCGTGGTCTGTGGTGATAATTAGCCTCACTTTCTTTTGAGATAGCTTTTTGATTAATTCTAATAAGGTAGAATGCTCAAACCAAGAAAGTGTAATAGAACGGTAAGCGGCATCATCATTTGCTAATTCCTTAATCATTTGCATATCTGTACGGGCATGCGAAAGCATATCTACAAAATTGTAAACAATAGCATTTAAATCGTTACCCATAAGGTTATTAAAAGAATCGTTTAAATCTTTTCCTTGGTCCTGATTTAAAATTTTATGATAAGAAAATTTAATATCTTTTTTTATAGAACGCTTAATTTGATCTTCTAAAAATTCACTCTCGTGTAAGTTTTTGCCACCTTCGTCTTCGTCATTTTGCCAAAGTTTTGGAAATCTTTTTTCCATGTCAGAAGGCATCAAACCAGAAAAGATAGCATTACGAGCGTACTGAGTTGCGGTAGGTAAAATAGAGTAATAAGTATCTTCTTCCTCTAATCTGAAATACTCGGTAATTATTGGATTAATAATTTTCCACTGGTCGTACCTTAAATTATCTATCAATATAAAAAACGTAGGGATCTGATCGCTTAAGTTTGGAAAAACCTTTTTCTTAAACAATTGGTGTGAAAGCATTGGGGCTCTATCTTGGTCTTTAATCCAGTCTAAATAATTTTTTTCTATAAATTTACAAAACTGTGCATTAGCCTCTGTTTTTTGCATGGTTAAAATTTCATGCATGCCAGCATCCTCTAATTTTTCTAGCTCTAATTCCCAAAAAATTAATTTTTTATATACATCTACCCACTCGGTATAATTTAAGTTGTCATTTAAAATCATACCCAAGTTTCTAAAATCTTGCTGATAAGCCATAGAAGTTTTCTCGCTAACTAATCGTTTATTATCAGTTAACTTCTTTATAGTCAATAAGATTTGTTTTGGATTAACGGGCTTAATAAGGTAATCGTCAATTTTAAAACCAATGGCGTCTTCCATTAAATGCTCTTCTTCGCTTTTGGTAATCATCACCACCGGAATATCTGGGTTTATAGATTTTAACTTACTTAAAGTTTCTAAACCAGTTAAGCCCGGCATGTTTTCGTCTAGGAAAACAATGTCAAAATCTTTAGTTTTAAAAATATCTAAAGCATCAGATCCGTTGGTAGCTGTATCAATTTCGTAACCTTTCTCGTTAAGGAATAATATATGAGGTTTTAAAAGGTCAATTTCGTCATCGGCCCAAAGTATATTAGCTAATTGCATAAATTTTGCTGTAAATAGTGTTTATTTTGAGAAAATCTCAATATTTGCCAATAATTTAACTTGGCGTTTAAATTTAGCAAATTTAATGCCTTATAAATAAATTAGCTTGAATAAGAATAAAATAATTAATGATCCGGTTTACGGATTCATCAGTATAAAAACTCCTTTGTTGTTCGATTTAATTGAGCACCCTTATTTTCAGCGTCTTAGGTATATCAAGCAATTGGGCATGACGCACTTGGTTTACCCTGGCGCTTTACATACTAGGTTTCACCATGCTTTGGGTGCCATGCATTTAATGAATTTGGCTTTAGAACATTTACAAAGTAAAGGACATGTTATTACCAAAGAAGAAGACGAGGCTGCTTGTGTTGCAATTTTATTGCATGACATTGGACATGGGCCTTTCTCTCATGCCTTAGAACATTCATTAGTTAAAGGATTGTCTCATGAGAAAATTAGTCAGCAGTTGATGCAAAATTTGAACAAGCAGTTTAATGGTAAGTTAGATTTAGCCATTCAAATTTTCAATAATCAATACCATAAAAAATTTTTACATCAATTAATATCGGGTCAATTAGATTTAGATCGATTAGACTATTTAAATAGAGATAGTTTCTTTAGCGGAGTAACCGAAGGGATGGTAAGTTCTGATAGAATTATAAAACTTCTAAACATCAAAGATGATAATTTGGTGGTAGAAGAAAAGGGGATTTATTCTATAGAGAAGTTTTTAATTGCTCGTAGGTTAATGTATTGGCAGGTTTATTTACACAAAACGGTTATAGCGGCAGAGCAATTATTGGTTAAAATTTTAGAACGAGCAAAAGAATTAGCCTTAGCAGGAGAAATTCTATTTGCAACTCCGGCTTTAAAACATTTTCTTTATCATCAGATTAGCGAAAAAGATTTTTTAATAAACCAAGATCACCTTCACTATTTTTCTTTATTAGACGATCATGATGTGATGAGCTCTATTAAAGTTTGGCAATTACATTCAGATTTTATTTTGAAAACCTTATGTGGCTTTTTAATAAATAGAAAGTTATATAAAGTGGAGATAAGTTTTGATGAGGTTAACAATAATAAAATTGAAGAAATAAAGCAAAATATTATCGATCAGCTTCATATAACCGAAGAAGAGTCCAAATATTTTGTTTTTATAGACACCATTAATAATATGGCCTATAAAACTGGAAACAGTAGTATTAATGTTTTAATGAAAGATGGCAGCTTAATAGATATTGCAACTGCCTCTGATAACTCTAACTTAGAGGCATTATCTAAAACAGTAACTAAAAATATATTGTGTTACACTAAATTTGTATCGAACAATTAATATTTTGATAGCAATTTGTTCACATAAGAATATCAGTTAATTTTGAAACATGCAATTTACAGCAAATGAAATAAACTTTTTATTAGATGGCGAGCTGGTAGGCAACCCGGACGTAAAAGTTTCTCAGTTATCAAAAATAGAGGAAGCGCTAGAAGGCTCTTTGTCTTTTTTAGCAAACCCTAAGTACGAATCTTTCCTTTATACAACGCAAGCATCTGTTGTTATTATTAACGAAGATTTTGTTTTAGATAAACCTGTAAATGCAACCTTAATTAAAGTTAAAGATGCTTATAGTAGCTTTTCTATATTATTAGAAAAGTATAATAGTTTAAGAAACCAAAAAACTGGAATAGAGCAGCCTTGTTTTATACATCCAGAGGCACAAATAGGTAAAGATGTTTATATTGGGGCGTTTGTATACATAGGTGCAGGTGTAAAAATTGGTGACCACACTAAAGTTTACCCGCAAGCTTACATTGCAGATGGCGTAACGATAGGCGATTATTGTAATTTACAATCTGGAGTTAAGATTTACCACGATTGTGTAATAGCCAATAGGGTTACTATACATGCAAATACGGTTATTGGCAGCGATGGTTTTGGCTTTGCTCCACAGGCAGATGGTTCTTATCTAAAAGTGAACCAGATAGGAAATGTTGTTTTAGAAGACGATGTAGAAATTGGCGCAAATACCTGTATTGATAGAGCTACGATGGGTTCTACTATCATTAGAAAAGGAGTAAAGTTAGATAACCTCATACAGATTGCGCATAATGTAGAGATAGGGAAAAATACAGTTATTGCATCACAAACAGGTGTTTCTGGAAGCTCAAAAATTGGAGAAAATAATATTATTGGTGGACAAGTAGGTATTGTTGGTCATGTAACTTTAGCTAAAGGCACACAAATACAGGCTAAATCTGGCATTAATAAATCAATTGAAGATGAAAATAGAAAATGGGGTGGTGCGCCCGCACAAACTTTTCAAAGCTATATGCGTTCTCAGGTGGTATTACAAAGGTTGCCAGAAATGGAACGAAAAATAGAAGAACTTCAAAAATTAATTGCAGAATTACAAGCAGTACAATCCAAATAGTTTATTATAAAATGAATATTAGGCAAAGAACTATAAAATCAGAAGTAAGTGTGTCTGGAGTTGGATTACACACAGGTGCTAAGGTAACTTTAACCTTTAAGCCAGCTCCAGAAAATCATGGTTACAAATTTAAAAGAATTGATTTACCCAATCAACCAATAATAGAAGCGGATGTTGACAATGTTTCTGACACTGCTAGAAGCACCACTTTAACTGCAAATGGGGCTAGTATAAGTACAACAGAACACGTTTTAGCTTCTTTGGTGGGTTGCGAGGTTGATAATGTTTTAATAGAACTAGACGGAATAGAAGTTCCAATATTAGATGGTAGTGCAATTGAATTTGTAAATGCTTTAGAAAGTGTTGGTTTTAAAGAACAAAATGCAGATAGAGAGTATTACCAAATACCACATAACATTCATTATTCTGAGGATGATAGAAAGGTAGAAATGGTAGTTATGCCTTTAGACGAATATAAATTTACCTGCATGGTAGATTATAACTCGCCAGTTTTAGGTAGCCAGCATGCCACTATAACTTCTATTTCAGATTTTAAATCTCAGATAGCCTCTTGTCGTACTTTTGTGTTTTTACACGAATTAGAGATGCTATTAAAGCATGACCTTATTAAAGGTGGTGACATTAACAATGCCATAGTTATTGTAGACCATGAGATTAGTGATGATGAACTAAAGGAGTTAGCTAAAGCATTTAATAGAGAAGAGATTAAAGTTGCTCGCGAGGGAGTTTTAAATAACATAGAACTACGTTACCAAAACGAGCCTGCCCGTCATAAACTATTAGACATGATTGGTGATTTGGCTTTAATTGGGGTTCCTATTAAAGGTCATGTTATGGCAGCCCGTCCAGGGCATGCAGCAAACGTTGCTTTCGCTAAAAAAATTAAGGCAGCAATAAAAAAAGATAGAAAAAAGAAAGTTCAACATCTGTACGATCCAACAGCAAAGCCATTGTATGATATTAACGATATCATGAATATTTTACCTCATAGGCAGCCATTTTTATTTATTGATAAAATTTTAGAATTAACCAAAACTTACGTGGTTGGCGTTAAAAACGTAACCATAAACGAAGAGTTTTTTAAAGGTCATTTTCCTGGTGCACCAGTAATGCCAGGCGTTATACAAATTGAGGCTATGGCCCAAGTGGGTGGTGTTTTGGTGTTAAGTACCGTTCCAGATCCTAGTAATTACCTTACTTATTTTTTAAAAATTGATAAAGTGAGGTTTAGGGCACAAGTTTTACCCGGCGATACCATTATCTTTAGATGCGATTTGATGGAACCCATTAGAAGAGGAATTGCTCAAATGAAAGGTGTTGGCATGGTTGGAGATAAAGTGGTGATGGAAGCCGAGATGATGGCGCAAATATCAAGATATAAAGAAACAGAAAATTAGAAATGATACAACCCTTAGCATACATCCATCCTCAAGCAAAAATAGCCAATAGCGTAGTTATAGACCCATTTGCGGTTATTCATAAAGACGTAATTATTGGCGAAGGAACTTGGATAGGCTCTAATGTAACCATTATGGATGGGGCAAGAATTGGGAAAAATTGTAGAATTTTTCCTGGTGCTGTTATCTCCGCTATTCCACAAGATTTAAAATACGCTGGCGAAGAAACTACTGTCGTAATTGGTGATAATACTACAATTAGGGAGTATGTAACGATTAACAGAGGCACTTCCGATAGGTGGGAAACCAGAGTAGGTAACAATTGCTTATTAATGGCATACTGCCATATTGCACATGATTGCGAAGTTGGAAATAACTGTATCTTTTCTAATAATACCACGCTTGCGGGGCATATTACCATTGGCGACAATGTTGTGCTAGCGGGAATGGTTGCCATACATCAGTTTTGTAAAGTAGGTTCTTATTCCTTTGTAACAGGTGGTTCTTTGGTAAGAAAAGACATTCCTCCTTATGTTAAGGTAGCTCGCGAGCCTTTAGCTTATGCAGGTATAAACTCGGTAGGTTTGAGAAGACATGGTTTTACCCCAGAAAAAATTAACGAGATACAAGAGATTTACCGCATTTTATTTGTTAAACATAACAATGTAACCAAAGCATTGGATATTATAGAAGCCGAATTTAAGCCATCAGAAGAAAGAGACGAAATTATAAATTTCATCAGAAACTCTAATCGTGGCGTAATGAAGAGTTTCGGAAACGGCTAACACCATTAATGAAAATAACGTTAGAAAAACTAAGCAGGAGGTTTAATAGAGAATGGATATTTAAAGATATCGATTATACCTTTGAGCAAGGACAATCTTACGCTATTTTAGGGATAAATGGCTCTGGAAAATCCACTTTACTTCAGGTATTAAGTGGTGCATTAACACCATCTTCTGGCAATTTAGCATATACTTTAAACAGTCAAAAAGTAGACGTTGAGGGCATTTATAATTACTTAATTATTGCCGCACCTTATTTAGACCTGATAGAAGAATTCACTCTTTTAGAAGTTTTAGATTTCCATTTTGAGTTTAAAAGCAGGAAGCAAAATTTAGATAATACGGCCTTGGTAAAACTTTTAAATATGGAAGCCAGCCAAAATAAACAACTTAAATACTTTTCTTCTGGCATGAAACAGCGGGTTAAACTAATATTAGCCTTTTGTTCTGATGTTCCAGTTTTAATGCTAGACGAACCAACTTCTAATCTAGACGAGCAAGGTGTGCAATGGTACTTGCAACTTATTAAAGAATATACCCAAAATCAATTGGTAATAATCTGTTCTAATCAAGAACACGAGTATAGCTTTTGCCAAAATCGACTCCATATTAGAGATTATAAATAAGTTTTTGTTTATTCTATAATTATTTTATAAAGATTAATGTTTTGGCGTCGCGAGATAGCTATCGGGATAACACGCTATATCTTTTTGGCAGAAAAAGCCAAAAATGATGTCGCTTCTCCAAAGAGTCCTTTGGACAATCGTTAACGCTCTACAGAAGCCATTTATTTAACATAAAAAGTTTTAATAACTTACGTTTTGTATAACTTAACAATTGGTGTTATTTTCAAAAACAAAAACTAAGTCTAATACTTAATCGTTTATTGATAAAATACAAATCAAATGAAAATTCTATTTCTCCTGTTTTTCACTTTATTATTTGTTGACGGCTCATGGCTTTTAGATTATCAAATAGCTCAAAACAAAGCTAAAGAGACAGATAAAATGATTTTAGTTAATTTCTCCGGATCTGATTGGTGTGGGCCCTGCATAAGAACCCATAAAGAGATTTTTGAGAAAGAAGCCTTTTTAAGTTATGCCAAAGAAAATTTGGTTTTAGTGAAGGTAGATTTCCCACGTTTAAAAAAGAATAAATTATCTCCAGAGCAGTTTAAAAAAAATAACGATTTAGCTATAGAATATAATCCAGACGGTGATTTCCCATTAACACTTTTATTAGATGCCAATGGTAAAGTTGTTAAAGAGTGGAAAGGTTATCCAGATGTTTCGCCAGAAGAATTTGTTAAGCAAATGGAAAGTGTTAAAAACTGAGGAAATAGCTTTAGACAAATTTAAACGTCAAATCAAGCTGATGGGGAATCAGTTTGAAATTATTGTTGTGGCAAATCATCAGGCTTTCGCCGATGAAAAAATTGATTTAGCAATTGCAGAAATCAAACGAATAGAGCAACTTTTAACCACCTTTAAACCCGATAGTCAGACCAATTTAATTAATGATAACGCTGGTGTAAAACCAGTAAAAGTGGATACCGAAGTTTTTGAGTTAATTAAACGATCTATCAAAATTTCAGAAATTAGTCAGGGTGCGTTTGACATTACTTATGGTTCTATAGATAAATCTTTATGGAATTTTGATGTAAATATGGTTGCCCTTCCAAGTAAAGAAGTTGCAAAGCAATCGGTTAGTTTAATCAATTATCAAAATGTAATATTAGATGAAGAACAACAAACAGTGTTCTTAAGAAATGAAGGGATGCGCATTGGTTTTGGTGGAATTGGCAAAGGTTACGCTGCAGATTGTGCCAGAAAGCTATTGATTGCAAACGGAGTAGAAAGCGGAATTGTAAATGCATCTGGCGATTTAGTAACTTGGGGTATGCAACCAAATGGCAAACCTTGGACAGCCGGAATTGCCAATCCAAATCAAAAAAACAAAGCTTTTTCTTCTTTAAATATCAGCAATATGGCCATCGCAACTTCTGGTAATTACGAGAAATTTGCCCTTATTGATGGAAAAAAATATAGCCATACTATAGACCCAAAAACTGGTTATCCGGTAAGCGGAATTAAGAGTGTAACCATTATTTGTCCGCAAGCAGAACTTGCCGATGCCCTTGCAACACCAGTAATGGTAATGGGTGTAAAAGTGGGTTTAAACTTAATAGATCAGCTAAAAAATGTAGCTTGCATTATCATAACAGATGATGATGTTTTATATACTTCTAAAAATATCAATATAAAATCATGAGAAAAATTTTCTTTTATTTCGCGGTTGCTTGTTTAGGTGTTTTTTTTGCTTCATGTAGCAGTGTAAAAGGTTACGAAAAGCAAAAGATTAACGATTCCGAAATGGAATTAGCCGCTAGAAAAGCAGAAAAGTTTGAACAAAGTTTTCAATTGTACCGCGAGGGTTCTTCTGGTGCAAATGGAGGTAAAAATGGTGGTGGTTGTGGTTGTAATTAATTTCTTGGTATGAAATATATTTCTTTGACCATAGTTGCCTTTTACCTAGGGATAATTGCAAGCTTTGCACAGAGTCTTCAAAAAGACAGCATCCCTTATGAGAAAAGACAGTTAAAATTTGAACAAGCAGATTTAGTAAATAGCTACTATAATCAAGATGGAAACAACTCTGCTGTTACTGGCGGAATTGGCACAGAAAAGCTAACGGATATTTCTAATTCGTTCGATTTAAAATTATCTAAATACGGCAAAACTGGCTTAAAGCATACTTATAATCTTGAAATCGGGTTTGATAGCTACACCTCTGCTTCGTCTGATAATATAGATGCAAGCACCATCACTTCTCCATCTTATTCAGACCAAAGAATTTATCCATCTTTAAGCTGGAACATTGCCAACGAGCAAAAAGGAAGTAGCATTGGCTTTAATGTTTCATCTTCTTTTGAGTACGATTATACTTCTTTTGGTGGTGGGTTAAATTATGCAACTTCATCTAAAGATAAAAACACCGAGTTTTCTGCAAAAGTTCAAGCTTTCTTTGATACTTGGAAAGTGATTTTGCCTATAGAGTTAAGGCCAAATAATTTTGGTACCGGCGATTATTTACAAAATGACAGAGCACCAAGAAATTCTTTCAGTGTTGCCTTAAATGTTTCGCAAGTAATTAACAAAAATTTACAAGCTTTATTAACTGTAGAGCCAGGTTATCAAACCGGATTATTAGCCACCAAATACCAGCGTGTATTTTTTAACGATGGACAAATACGGGCCGAGAATTTACCAGAAAACAGGTTGAAATTTCCTATTGCAGCTAGGCTAAACTATTTCCTAGGAGATAATCTAATTTTTAGAACTTTCGCTAGGTTTTATACCGACGATTGGGGCATTGTCTCTCAAACGGCAGAGCTAGAAACATCCATTAAAATCACTCCATTCGCATCTTTTAGTCCGTTTTACAGATATTATCAGCAAACGCAATCAGATTATTTTGCAGCTTATCAAAGACATAGCATAGCGCAAGATTTTTATACCAGCGATTATGATTTATCTAAATTTAGCAGCAATTATTTAGGAGCAGGACTAAGATTTGCTCCACCTGCTGGCGTTTTAGGTATGAGCAGATTAAGTACTATTGAGTTTAGGTATGGACATTACAACCGAACCAATGGTTTAAGTTCTAACATTATTAGCATGAATTTGAGGTTTAAATAAAATTCAGAATTAATTCGAATTCTATATGAAAATTTGTCTACACCTTATTTATTCATAAATGAAATTATTAATTGTAGAAGATGAAATTGAACTTGCTCAAGATATTGTCAATTATTTTTCATCAGAAAGTTATAATTGTACACTTGCCTTAAACTATCAGGAAGCACAAGAAAAAATTAGTCTTTATCAATATGATTGCATTATTTTAGATTTGATGTTACCTAATGGTAAAGACGGTTTATCTCTTTTAGAATATTTAAATGAGAACAAACAAGGGCTAATTATTATATCGGCTAAAAATTCTTTAGAAGATAAAATCAAAGGATTAACCTTAGGTGCCGATGATTATTTAGCCAAGCCTTTCCACATGGCCGAGCTTGCAGCAAGGGTTTTTTCTATCATCAGAAGAAAACAATTTGGACATGAAAACATCATCAATTTTAATGAGGTTAAGGTTGATTTACTAGCTAAAAATGTAGCTGTAAATAATATTGAAGTTGTTCTTACTAAAAAGGAATACAGTCTATTATTGCTCTTTTTAGGAAATAAAAATCGAGTAATTTCTAAAAACGCCTTAGCCGAACATTTAAGTGGCGATATTAGCGATATGTTCGATAACCAAGATTTTGTATATGCCCACATTAAAAACTTAAAGAAAAAACTCACCGACGCTAATTACAACAACTATTTAAAAACCATTTACGGAACCGGATACAAATGGCAGGAATAACTAAATTACTGAATAAGCCACTCAAAGCTTTTTTAATTTACGCCCTGCTGATATTGACAGCTAGTGTACCAATCTATTATTATGTGGTAGATTATATTTGGCAACAAGAATTAGACGAGCATAATTTAATTATCAAAAGAGAAATCAATAATAACCTTTTACGCTTTAAAGCTGAGGATATTGAGCATAATCTTGGGGTATTAAATATGATGCAGCCTAGCATTAAATTAGAGATAGTTTCTAATAAAGATTTTCAAAGGGATAGTGTTTTTAATCTAATAAACGAGAATGAAGGCCAAAAAGAGCGCTTCAGAGTTTTAAAGTCTGTTTTATTTGTTAACGATAAATTTTATAAGCTAACTGTACAAACTAATGTTGAAGAGGCTGATGAAACCTTAATGGCTTTAACCTTAGTTTCGAGTCTATTTTTTACTTTTCTATTAGTCGGGTTTATTTTACTAAACAAAAGAATTACAGCTAAAGTATGGCTACCATTTTATCAAACTTTAGCACAACTAAAAGACTTTGAATTAGCCGATCAAAAATCCATTATTTTAAAAAATACTGATGTTGTAGAATTTAATGAACTTAATAGCGAGTTAGAAAAACTGATTGATAAAAATATAAATTCTTTTAAACAGCAAAAGTTCTTTTTAGAAAACGCATCGCATGAGTTGCAAACACCTTTGGCAATTATAAAATCTAAGATAGACATACAACTGCAAAGCAGTAATTTGGATGCTAGCCAGCTACAATTCATTAATCAAATAAATACTTGTTTATCTAGAGCATCAAGAATAAATAAAAACTTTTTATTGTTATCCAAAATAGAAAATCAGCAATTTAAAACTCTAGAAGAAGTAAATGTTTTTGATTTAATAGAAGAGAATTTAGAATTATTGAATGATTATATAGAAGATAAAAATCTAAAAGTTATAAAAAACATCTACGATCATAAGCTCTTAAATTGCAATCTTACATTATTAGAAACGCTTTTCAATAACTTATTAATTAATGCAATTAAACACAGCCAAAATGGAGACACTATTAAAATTTCTCTTTCTAATAGAAGCATTGTTATAGAAAACACTGGTTTGGCTAAACTAAATCATGAAAACATATTCAACAGATATTTAACTTCTGCAGACCATACTTATAACAGCGGGCTAGGTTTAGCTATTACAAAAGAGATTTGTAAACAATATCATTGGACTATAGAATACAGCTTTCAAAATAAATTTCATGTTTTTACAATTGCTTTTTAAAAATTCTAAATTTCTTCTAAATCTTGTTGCAAACTTGTGTAAATAAAATAATTGTCATGAAAAAATTTATGTTTGTTATTGGAATTGTAGCCTTATTTGGTTCTTCTGTATTTGCACAAAAATATAACAACATTCCTGATGTTGTAAAAAGTGTCTTAGCTAAAAACTATCCAAATGCTAAAAATGTGAAGTGGGACAAAGAAGACGCAAATTTTGAGGCGAGTTTTAAAATGAATGATTTAGATAATTCTATATTATTTGATGTAAAAGGTAATGTATTAGAAAGCGAAGTAGCCATCAAAGAATTGCCAAAAAACGTCTTAGAATATTTAAACAAAAACTATCCAAACCAAAAAGTGGTCGAGTCGGCAAAAATTACAAATGCTAAAGGTGTAGTGACTTACGAGGCAGAAATTAAAGGGAAAGATTTAATTTTTGATGCCAATGGAAAATTTTTAAAATTTAACAAATAACTAACAATGAAGAATAAGCTCTTATTAATTACTCTACTTTTTATTTTATGTTTTGCCAATGTGTTTGCACAAAAAATCACGCTTTCTGGGAAAATTAATGATGCTAAAACCAAACAAAGTTTACCATATATTAATGTTCAGGTAAAAACTTTTGCCGATGATAAATTTGTAACGGGTACAGTAACTAATTCAGAGGGCTTATTCTCCATTGATAATTTAAACCCAGGAACCTATAATATTACGATAACCGCTTTAGGGTTTAACCCACTAAAACAAAAAATCTTTATTGGAAGTGCCTCTAATTTTATAGAGCTAGGTACAATGGAGTTATCCGAAAACACACAACAATTAAACGAGGTAGTTGTGGTTGCCAAGCAAGATGATGTTGCTTCTAAAATGGATAAAAAATCTTATAATGTTGACGATAACATCAGTCAAAAAGGAGGTTCTGTTTTACAAGCCATGCAAAACTTGCCCGGCGTTACCGTACAAGAAGGTAAAGTCAATTTAAGAGGCAGCGATAAAATTGTGGTTTTAATAGACGGGAAGCAATCTGCTTTAACAGGCTTTGGAAGCCAAACAGGTCTAGATAATTTACCAGCATCGGCTATAGAAAGAATAGAGATTATCAATAATCCATCGGCAAAGTACGATGCTAATGGAAATGCCGGAATCATCAACATCGTTTACAAAAAAGAGAAACAAGAAGGCTTTAACGGAAAGTTTGGGTTAACGTCTGGCCTTGGCGCTTTATGGGAAAAAAAAGGAAATTATCCTACCATAAGACCGCAATATCAAGCAACGCCAAAAGTAAACCCATCACTCGCTTTAAACTACAGAAAGAATAAAGTCAACTTGTTTTTTAATGGCGATTATTTATATACAGAGACGCTCAACAAAAACGAGTTTGTTAATCGATCTTACGCCAACGGCGATCAAGTTTTTCAGCAATTGAAAAGAAATAGAAACACCACTTTTATTACTACAAAAGCTGGTTTAGATTACGAAATTGACAGCAAAAATCTATTAACCATTTCTGGATTATTTGGTAGCGAAAAAATTATTGATAGAGGCGATCAACCCTTTTTTCTGGGCAACCTTAACAACAGATATCGCTTGTGGCAATTCTTAGAAGACGAGTTAAAAACAACTGTGGTAGCTTCGGCAATTTATCAGCATAAATTTAAAGAGCCTGGTAAATTGTTAAATGCGGGTTTTAATTACACCTTCCATAGAGAAGATGAAAAATATTTTTTCACTAACATTTTACCATCATCAACTGGCGAAGATTCTTTTAAATTACTATCAGACGAAAGTGTTTTTGATTTTAATCTAGATTATACTCAGCCTTTAAAATATGGTAAGTTAGAAACAGGTTTAAAGCTAAGGAGAAGAAATATCCCTACCAATATGCAGTTTTTTCAGGGTCTTAATTCTCCAATAGATGCAGGCGCAGGTGGTGCAGCAACTTATAGCGAGACTATTCCCGCTGCCTATGGAACTTACATTTTTGAAACTTCAAAATACGAGGCTGAAGCAGGATTAAGAGTAGAATATTTTAATTTAGATTACTTCGTAAATCCTGGTCACCCTACTTATAAAAGCAATGGAAACAGCTACTTTCAGCCATTCCCTAATTTAAGGTTTGCCTATAAGCTAAACGATAATAATAAGATTTCTCTATTTTATAATAGAAGAGTAGACAGACCAAACGAAGTTGATATCAGGATTTTTCCTAAATACGACGATGCCGAGATTATTAAAGTAGGAAACCCAGCTTTACGCCCACAGTTTACCAATAGTTTAGAGTTAGGATTTAAAAGCAGTTTTACAAAAGGTTATTTTTATGCAGCGGCATATCACAGGTTTGCTAATGGCACAATTACCAGAATTGGAAGCACCATACCGGGTAGAAATATCATTTACAACATTTTCCAAAATGCAGGTAAAAGTTATAATACTGGTTTAGAAATTGTTTTATCAGAAAAGGTAAATTCTTGGTATAATCTAAACTTAAATTTAAATGCATACCGCAATCAAATTAATGCTTTTACGGTTTTAAATCTATATCCAGTTCCCAATACGTTTAGTGCGGCACAAGACCATATCATATCTGGAAATTTAAAACTGAATCAAAACTTTAAGTTTAAGAAAAGCTTTTATGCGCAACTAACAGCCACTTATTTAGCCAGAGATATTATTCCGCAAGGAGAAATTGGCGCTCGTTTTTCTCTAGATTTAGGTCTTAAGAAAGGCTTTAAAAACGGTAAAGACGAGTTGTTTTTTAATGGCTCAGATTTGCTAAATACCATGGTTATTAATAAAGATATTAGAGGTGCAACTTTTAATTATAACAGCAAAGATTATTACGAAACCCAAGTTTTTAGAATAGGTTACACCAGAAAATTTTAAAATTTTAATGAAAACAATATTTATTTCTTTTTTATCCCTTTGTTTGTTTTCTAATGTTGCATATGCTCAAAGTTTAAAGCAAGATAGCCTATCGCAAAAAGGTAATATTAAATTTAAACCAGCTGCACTAATCATGCCATCTGTTTTATTGACTTACGGTTTTATAGGTATAGAAAGCGATTATTTAAAAACTTTAAATATTGAGGTAAAAGAAGAAGTTGCAGAACACATTGATAAAAAAATATCTATTGATGATTTCTCTCAATACTCGGCCATGGCAGCCGTTTATGGGCTAAATTTATTTGGGGTAAAAGGTAAAAATAATTTTAAAAACAGAACACTTATTTTAACAACATCCTATATCATGATGGGAGCTACCGTTTATAGTTTAAAAAACTTAACCAAAGTAGAACGACCCGATAGTTCAGGGAATAATTCTTTCCCATCAGGCCATACTGCAACCGCATTTATGTGCGCCGAGTTTTTATATCAAGAATTTAAAGACAAATCTATTTGGTATGGCGTAGCCGGTTATGTGGTTGCCGCTGGGACAGGCGCTTTCAGAATTTACAACAACAGACATTGGTTAACAGATGTTACCGCGGGTGCAGCAATAGGTATTTTAAGTACAAAAGCGGCTTATTGGTTTAATCCTTATTTGCAAAAGAAGTTGTTTACACCGCAGAAAAAATCTAAAGTTTTATACTCCTTTGTGCCTAGTTATAACCAAGGAATGGGATTTAATTTTTCTGCTCGGTTTTAGTTAACCGACTTATAAAAAAGGCAAAATCAAAATAATTATTTGGGCATTTTAACACGCTTTTCGCTATACTCCGTTTGCCCAGAAAAAGGTCAATCCGGGGTGCCGCTGCAATCGTTAATGTACTATACAAGTCTGCAATTCTTTATTATTTTATCCATGGTTATGCTTCACTTAATATTACGGACAGTTAATGTTCAACATGCGTTTCGTTAACATCTCGAATTCTAATTTAGGATGAACGCTAAACAATAGGATATTAGCAACAGATTTCAAAATTTCTTAACCCAGATTGGTATCAGATAAAATATGATTAGTGCATTCGTGGCAATAATTCTTACTCCTTAACTTTTTTCAAAGTTTAACCCAAAATCCTAACCTAAAAACTGCTTCAAAACCCACAAATTAACACCAACAGTAAAATTATCGGATAATTTATATAGTCCATCAGTAAAAATATCTAAAATTAAAGGGCTTCAAAAAGCAAATTACTTTAAAATCATAAGTTTTCGATAATTGTTAAATTTTTATTCCTTCCAAACCCATCGGTCCTGTTGAAGAAAAAGCTATATTTAAATCACCAATTATTAAGTCATGATCAACACCGTTCAAGATTATATTGATAAATTACCCGCCGAAAGAAAAGAAGCTGTAGAAAAGTTAAGGCAAACTATAGCTGATCATTTACCCATCGGTTTTGAAGAGACCTTAGGTTACGGAATGATTGCTTACGTAGTGCCCAAAACGACCTATCCTGCTGGTTACCATTGCGGGAAAGACTTACCGCTTCCTTTTATCAATATCGCATCGCAAAAGAATTTTATAGCACTTTACCACATGGGAATTTATGCAAATCCAGATTTGTTAAACTGGTTTGTGGCCCAATACCCTAAACATTGTAGTGCAAAGTTAGATATGGGAAAAAGCTGCATCAGGTTTAAAAAACTAGATCAAATTCCATATCAATTAATTGCAGAATTAGTTGCTAAAATATCACCTCAGCAGTGGATTGCAGTATATGAAGAACAATTTAAAAGGTAATATAAATATTTTCTTAGTTTGCTTTAATGGCAAATTTTCTTGTAGTGACTCTAAAATTTCTTCTTATTTCTGTCTCGGGGTTAGTTTGCCAAGTAATTTGTCTAATTGTAGAAAACTTACTGATCACAGTTCCGGTAGCGCCATCTGCTAAAGTTAAATCTAAGGCAATATCGTAAGTTCTAGTTGTAGAATTTTGTGTATTATTTCCTGTGTTGTTGTTAGGGTTAGATCTAAAAATTGAATTAAGTACATTCCCTGCTATATCTATACCCAGTGCGGCAGCATCAGAAACAAGTCTATTCTTTTTAATAGTAACTAATATTAACATATCTGCATCTACAGTTTTTGATAATTCTTGATAGGTTTTATCCTTCAGAGAAGAAGTAGCAATGTTGTCAGTTTTAAGTTTACTGTTTACTTGATTAGGGTTTATGAAATTAACACCACTTTTGCCTTTATTTTTAGCCATAGATTTATCTAAAAACTCGGCATAAAGCATATCTTGGAAATATTTAGATTCTAAATTCTGTTGATTAATCTTCTGTTCTTCAGAAAAATTCTTGGGCATGTTACCAGTTAAAATTACATCTACAGGTAAGATTGCCACCGTTTTATCATTTAAATTATTCTGATTGATAAAAGCTTGGTTATTATAAACTCTATTGCCACAGGATGTTAATAATGTTATTGAAAGTAGAAATACTGAGATTGTTAATATTTTTTTCATGATTATTAGTTTAATGTGTTTAACCAAGACGAAAATAATGTTTAATTAGTTACAAAGGAAAGTTTTTTTAAAAAATTTAAATTTTCGTTTGGTATTATTAGGTTTAAAATAGTGAAAAAATATCTTATCAACTTTTTTCTTGTTTGTGGGTTATTAAAAAAAAGATTTTAATGTCCAAGAGAACGTCGCCAAATCAAATTCAGACTATAACAGATTTAAATAATCTAGATAAAATTGTAGTGGACAAACGCAATGAAAAAAGAGCCGATGCTAAAAAAGGGAGAAGAAATAGACATTATACCAAGCTTCTGATTAATCAACAGGTGAATCTTGATACTTGGCGGGAGGAAGACGAAAGTTAATTAGTGGTTTGTTTTTAATTTTTGACGCAGGGTCTTCTGAAGAGAGGCCCTGCTAGCACAAAAAGGTTTTTTTAATTTATGACGCAGGGTCCTCTAACGAGAGACCCTGCTAGAACAAAATAGTTTTTTTAATTTATGAAGCAGGGTCTTCTAACGAGAGACCCTGCTAGAACAAAAAGGTTTTTTTTGATTTTTAACGCAGGGTCCTCTAACTAGAGACCCTGCTAGCACAAAAAGGTTTTTTTAATTTTTGACGCAGGGTCCTCTAACGAGAGACCCAGCTGGCACAAAAATCTTTTTGACTCAGGGTCCTTTAACGAGAGACCCTGCTGGCACAAAAAGGTTTTTGCGTTAGGGATGAGAAGGGCTTGGTACATTTGTTTTTGCTTTTATCTGCAAAAATAAATTACGGAACCCCGCATTAGCCCGATTTTATTGGTGTGGTGGGCACTTGGCTTTAGGGAAAAATAAAGCAACGCCCACAATTAAAAATGAGGTCAAAATGTTGGCTTCTAAAAATATCTAATATTTGGTCAAATATCTTAATTGTAGCTTTTTATAAAATTGTAAAGCTATTTAGGTAATTTGCGCCACTAAAAAAACGATACAATGGAGGTTACAGATGCTATCGGCATTTTGTTAACCCACGGATATGGAGTGGTGTTATTTAAAAGTTTAACTGTTAAAGGTGGAAATTTGACGATTAAAAAGGGAATGGTGAATAAAAACACCCGTCTAATCAATAACTAGAGGGAGATTGATTGTAAAGCTGATCAAATGAAAGGTGTTTTAAAAACTTGTTTTGTTAGAAAAGGTTAGTCTATTAGTTTTAGTAATTATTTATTTTTTTTATGGCAGGTACGCAAACACAAGAAGAAACTTTTACGCTTGATGAGGTTTTAAGTTCATTAAAAGTGGTGCATAGGTTAATTTTATGGAACGATGAGGTAAACAGTTTTGAACATGTAATTTATTGTTTGATGAAGTACCTAGATTATGGGGAAAGCCAGTCTGATAAAATTGCTTGGACAGTGCATAACGAAGGTAAATGTGCTGTTTTAGAAGGTTCTTTTACAGAGATGGAAGTTTACCGTAAAATTTTGCAGCAAGAAGGATTAACGGTTTCGGTTGATTAATTGATACTTTGCAATATTGCCAATAACTCTTTCTGTATTTCTACCGTTTTATCTTTTGCATACCAGCTGTGAATTTTTTCTGACCAATCTGCTTTTGTAGTATTGGGTTCTGTTTTCCACTCTAAAAATAAATCTTGTAATAATTTTGGTCGCGGACCCCAATTTGTAGTTTCTGTAAAGTTGTGGTCTAAAACAATTAATTTTGGAACAGCTCTGCCACCGTAAGTCAAATGTGCGTCCATAATGTCTATATTTTGATCTCTCAAAATGTATCTAACAGAAATTTTACCATTGCTATTTTCTCCAATTTTATGAAGGGTAGGCAAAATCTGGGCAGCGTCGCCACACCAAGCTTCGGTAAGTACAAGCCAAGTATAATTTTGCTTCAATTGCTGAACAGCATTCAAGATGCTTTCTTGTATAATTACGGTTTTATCTAACCTCTTCATCCTTTGCACATTCATTTTGGTATAATTAATCATGGCAACGCTTTGGTCTGGGCCGGTAGTTTTACCTTGCGCTAAAAGGTCGTCAATTAGCATTCTATAATCTTGATAGGTAAAAGTGTTTTCTATAAAAATGGTTTTGTAGGTCATATTAAATCTGTAATAAAGTGGTTACCGTGGCCATTAATTAAAAACATGGAGGCAATTTTGCAGTTAATGCATTATAATTCAAAAACGAAATTACACATGAAATTTATAAAAATTACTTTGATACTGTCATTATTTGTTGCCTTTGCTTTTGCACAAAAAATGGCCAGTGTTAAAGGTATTGCTGTTGATGGTAAAACTGCTGAGCCTATTGGCTTTGCAACCGTTAACATTTTAACCTTAGATGCTAAATCTTTAATGGGAGGACAAACCAATTTAAATGGCGAGTTTGTTTTTCAAAAAGTAGATATTGGTGGCTTTATTATTAAAGTGAGTTTTGTAGGCTACGAAACTTTTACCCGTTCTTTTACTGTTGATGGTCAGCAGTCTATTGTTAATTTAGGGTCTTTAAAATTAGTTAAAAGCGAAACATCTGTGTTAAATGAAGTTGTTGTTACTGCAAAAAAAGATGTTATACAATTAGGGATTGATAGAAAAATATTTAACGCCGACCAAAGTTTGGTGAGTCAAGGTGGTTCTGCTACAGATTTGTTGGCTACTGTCCCATCTGTACAAGTAGATTTAGATGGTAACATTAGCTTGAGAGGAACAAGCAATGTGAGGGTTTTAATAGATGGTAAGCCATCTACTTTTGGTGGGGGTAATATCACTACCATTTTACAGTCTTTACCCGCAAGCGCCATAGAAAGAGTGGAATTAATAACAAACCCTTCTTCTAAGTACGATGCAGAAGGGCAATCAGGAATTATTAACATTGTGCTTAAGAAAAACCAAAAAATTGGAACAAACGGAAGTGTTGCTTTAACAGCGGGAAGGTTTGAAAACTTTAACGCCAATGGTAGTGTAAATTACCGCGACGAGAAATGGAATTTATCATCAAATTATAGCTTTAGAGCTGGCAACCGTCCAGGTTCTGGCGCAACCAATACGGTATTTACAGTTCCTATTGCTGATGTTGCTCCATTCGCTTACTCTAGCCAAACTTCCAATGACAACGGCACAAACAACACTTTTAAATTAGGTGCCGAGCGTTATCTTTCAGAAAATACAACAGTAGGTTTATCTGGTAACTTTTCTTTTTCTAACGATATAGATTTGGACATCATAAATCAACGATTTTTATCTCAAAACCAAACGCTATTGGATTTTGGAAATGGTTATACTAGGCAAAATCAAAACCAAAATGGGTTTGATTTAAACGTAGATTTCTCGCATAAATTTAAAAAACCTAAAGAAGAGATTATTGCGAATTTCTCTTTTGGAAACGGTAACGAAGGCCAAAATGAAGAGATTGCACAATTGTTTTTTAACAGTAACGGAAGTAAATCTACCAACAGAATAACAAATTTTAGAAACAATTACGTTTACGAGGGTAATATAAATTACAACATACAAGTAGATTATACCTTACCTCTAAAAAACGAAAGTAAGTTTGAAGCTGGTTATAGAAGTACTTTGGGTTTTAACAATACCGATCAAATTTCTGATACCTTGTTAAATAATTCCATCAATTTTGGAAGAGATTTATCGCAAACCAGTTTGTTTGAGTTAGAGAATATTGTTCATGCTGTTTATGCAAATTACCAAAATCAATTTACCAAAAATTTTGGTTTTCAGTTTGGGTTAAGAACAGAGCAAGCGTATTTAAATACTACCGTTACAGGTTTAGATGCAAATAACCAAACATTAATATCGCCAAGCAGATTAGATTATTTAAGAGTTTACCCAAGTATATTTTTGACTAATAAATTTAAAGGAGATAATCAGCTGCAATTAAGTTACTCGCGAAGGGTTAACAGACCACGTGGATATCAAACCAATCCATTTCCAGATCGTTCTGACAGATATAATGTCAGAATAGGAAATCCGAACCTGATGCCAGAAGATATTCATTCTTTTGAGTTTTCTTATGCTAAGTTTTTTAAAGTAGCAACTTTCACCTCTTCTGTTTATTACCGTAGAGTAAATGATGTGGTGCAAAGTTTAAGAGAAAACAATGCAAGCGAAATTGGTGGAACCATTTCTAGATATTTTAACATTGCTAGAAACCAGTCGGTAGGTTTAGAATTAATTAGCCGAGCAGATATCACCAAAAAAGTGAACGTTACGGCCAACCTAAACTTCTTTCAAACTTATTTTAAAGGCGATGCCAGTTTAGGTATTAATGATAATTCTGGCTTTAACTGGAACGGAAACTTTACCGGTAATGCAACCATATTAAAAGGATTAAACGCACAGATTAGTACATTTTACATGGCGCCAAGAGTATTAGCTCAAGGAAACATTAAAGAAATGATAAGTGTTGATGCAGGATTAAAGAAAGATATATTAAACAATAAAGGAAGTTTATCTCTAAACTTGAGAGATGTTTTTAACTCGCGTATTTTTGGTTTAGTAACTGACAACGGGTTGTTTGTGCAAGAATGGCAACGTAGAAGACAAGGCCAAGTCTATAATTTAACATTTAGTTATAGATTTGGAAAGACAAATTTGGATAGTAAAAAACAACAAAAAAGACCAGCAGGGTCAGAAGAAGATATGGGGTTTTAAACTTTTGTCATGATTTAGAGTCTTACCAATTTTTGCAAGACTTTTTTATTACCAATACTATTGAAAAACAGATACCTAATCATTTTATTTTTCTGCCTTATAAGTGGCTTACAAACAGTAAAAGCGCAAACAACGGGTAGCATTAGCGGCAAAGTAATAGATAATGGCACACAAGAAACCATTCCTTTTGTAAGTGTTATTTATTACCAAGGTTTAGATAGTTTAAATGCAAAAGCATTACAAACAGATGCCAATGGATTATTCAGCATCAAAAATTTACCTTTTGGCTCCCACACTCTAAAAATTTCTTTCGTAGGCTATCAAACCCAAAAAATAACCAAGATTTTATTAGATCAAAACCGTACGGATGTTTACTTACAAGACATTGCGCTTTTAAACGATAGCAAAATGTTAGTTGAAGTAGTGATAGAATACAGAAAACCACTAATAGAGGTACAAGAAGATAAAATAGTTTATAATGTAGACCAAAGTATATTTTCTGAGGGAAGCGTGGCTACAGATATTCTGAAAAATGTGCCCTTGGTAACAGTAGATATTGATGGTAAAGCGACTATTGCAGGCAAAAAAAATACCCGCATTTTTATAGATGGCAAACCGTCTGATTATAGTGCAAGCAGCATTGGCGATTTGTTAAGCATTTTACCTTCCGATGCTTTAGAGAGTGTAGAGGTAATTACAGATCCTTCTTCTAAGTTTGATGCCGATGGCGACGGTATCATCAATATTGTGATGAAAAAAGGTAAAAAATTAGGTTTAACAGGTAACCTTTCTACCCGAGTAGGCACTCTAGGAAATTACAATACAGGGGTGTTTCTTTCTCAAAAAAACACAAAGTTTTCTTTTACTGGTAACTTAGGCTTTAACCATAATGTAAGGTTTAATAACGCCAATTCTAATAGAACTAATTTCTTTACCGATACCACTTTTAACAATCAAACTAACAATTCGGACCGAATTTACGACGGATTTAATACTCGTTTGGGTGGAAACTATCAGATAGATTCTGCCCAAAGTCTAAAATTTTCTTTCAGGGGAGGCTATAATGGTGGCGATAACAACTCGCTTTCCAATAACTTTTTCTTAAACAGTAACCAAGCCATACAAACCTTAAGAAGACAAAGTAATTTGAGTGCAAATAGCAATTTTGATTTTGTAGCCGATTTTGATTACACCCTAAAAACCAAATCGAAAGCGAACTACACCTTAGGCTTAAACTATCAAAAAAATTCGACCAGCAGTAACCGCGACTTTACCAAATACACCTTAAATGCCGATGGTTCGCAACGCTTAAATCCCAATCTACAACTTAACGACAACGAGAATTTAGGGAACAACCTAGAAATAAATTTAGATTACGACAAGAATTTAAACTTCTTAAAAAGTAAGCTAGAGTTAGGAATAAAGGGAGCTTTCAACGCATCAGACGAAAGTCAAGCTGTTCAAGTTTACGATTATACCACAAACCAATATATATTTAATAACGCCCTAACCAATAAATTTAAGTTTAACCAAAACATCTACTCGGCTTACCTGTCTTATCGTTTTAAAATCAAAAGCTGGAGCATTAGAATGGGTAACCGGGCCGAGCTTACCAACGTACTTTTTCAACAAGAAAATGCAGTCAAATTAAACATAAACCCATACCTCAATTTCTTTCCAAGTTTAGCCATAAACAAAACATTTAACAACAAATATAGCTTTGGCTTAAATTACAGTAAAAGAGTTGCAAGGCCACGTCAAAATGCTTTAAATCCTATAATAGACAATTCAGATCCTGATAATTTACGCTACGGAAATCCAGATTTAACACCCTCTTTCACCAATCAATACGAGGCTAATTTTAGTGTTTTTAGCGACAATTGGTCATTTTCGCCCCGCATCAGTTATGCAAAAGCCAATAAAATTATAGAAAGGTTTAAAACAGCAAACGCAGATCGCACTTCCGTAACTACTTACAATAATGTAGGCAATAGCAGCTCTCTTAATTTTATTGTTTTCGGGAATTACCGAGAGTCAAAAAATCAAACCTTTAACGCCGGTTTTACGGTTAGTCAAATCAATTATACCTCGGTGGTCAACTCAGCGCTAAGCAGAAAGGGCATAGGCATTCGCTCTAATATTGGTATCAATTACACGTTTACCAAAGCAACTGCCGGAGAGGCCAATTTAAATTACAATAGAAATGTTGCCGCACAAGGCACTTCTAACGGCTCTGTAGAGACGCAGTTTGGTATACGCCAAAATATGTTTAAGAATAAAATTGGCTTGCGAGTTACAGCCGTAGATCCTTTTACGCAAAGAAACAACACCAGCCTTACAGAGGGTCCAAATTTTTACCAAGAAAGCTTTTCTGTACAAAAGACAAGAAACTTTTTACTGAGTATCAGCTATCGTTTTACAAAAATCACCAAGTCTAACAGCAAACCAGTAAGTCAAAGAAAGAAGTAATTTTTTGATCAGGGCGTTGCACCAAAGCCGCCATCACCAATCCACCACATTTGTTGCCAGGCTATTTCGGGGTTCCGTAATTTATTTGTTTGCGTCAAAAAAGCAAACAAATAAATGTACCAAGCCCTCCATATCCCTAACGTAAAACCTAAACGTCTTAGATTGTAATCCTCGGTCTGTGTCCCCACAGAACGAAATAATAAAATGGTCTATGAGGACACAGACCTTGGATATTGGTTTCTTAGTAGTTTTTCCATTTGCAAAGCATCTGTGAAAATTAGCGAGATCTGCGGGAAATATTTTTAAACCCTCGGCCTATTTCCTCACAAAACGACATAAAAAATGGTCTGTGAGGACACAGACCATAGGTATTTTTTGTGCTAATTAAAGTAGTTTCTTTTACGAAAAAAGATATAATCCGTAAGTTGTGGAACAGCATGAAAGTTTTTTTTGCGTTAACGATTGTCCAAAGGAATCTCCAAAGGAGTCCTTTGGACCTTCGGAGAAGCGGCAGCTCCCAATCCCGATAACTATCGGGATTCATTGGGACTACAGTGCAAAGGGTCTTATTCCGATAGCTATCGGAACGCCCAAGAAACAAAAAAACCTTATCGATCTAAAGCCTCGTTCACCAATTTCTCAAAAGTATTTACATAACTGCTTTTGTGTATGGCAGGGTAAACTTGAGTCATTAAAATGGCAATCGATTTTCTTTCTGGGTCTATCCAAAAGAAGGTATTGAAAGCGCCGCTCCAGCTTAATTTCCCTACTTTAGATCCGTTTTTTAAGCCCGTTTCTGTAGCTATTTCAAAGCCTAAGCCAAATTTATTCTTGCCCACATTTAAGTTACCAATTTGGTTTGTAGTCATGAGGTTGATAGACTCTTCTGACAAAACTTGAATGTTGTTGTAGTTGCCTTTATTTAAAATCATCTGACAAAATTTGGCATAATCTTCTACATTAGAAACCATGCCAGAACCACCAGAAAAATATGTTTTAGCGCCACTAATTGGAAAGTTTACGTTATACCCTCTATTAGACACAGGCAGGCGATCTAATCTGTTATTGTTTGTCTCTCCGTACATTACGGCTAGCCTTCTCTCTTTTTCTACTGGTAAAAAGAAGTAGGTGTCTTGCATATTGCAGGGTTTTAAAATGGTTGTGTTTACGAAAGAGTCTAAAGGTTGCCCGCTGGCTACTTCTATTACTGCACCCAAAACATCTATACTTAAACCGTAATAAAATAGGGCATTAGGTTGTACGCCTAAAGGTAAAGCAGCTAGTTTCTCTACTTTTTCTTTGATGATAACTTTATCTGCAACGGCTAAATCTGGGATGCCATTTTTAGCATAAATATAAGTTAAACGAGGATCTATAAAGCCATAACCAATGCCAGATGTATGGGTCATTAAGTTCTTTATGGTAATCTCTTCTTTTGCAGCAACGGTAGTATAAGTAGAATCTTTACCGTTAAATGTTGCTAAAACCTGCATGTTTTTAAAATCTGGAAAATATTTAGATAGCGGGTCGGTTAGTTTTAGTTTTCCTTCTTCTACCAGTTTCATGGCGGCTGCTGTAACTATTGGCTTGGTCATAGAGGCTATTCTAAATTCTGTGAGTGGGCTCATTAAAGCTTTGGTTTCGCGGTCTCTAAAGCCAAAACCTTTATCGTAAATTACTTTACCATTAACAGCAACTAATGCAGTTGCACCTGCATAATAATTGTTTACCAAGCCAGTAGCAATTAAGCTATCTATTCTGTCTAGGTTACTTTCTTCTATACTAAGTTTTTTGAGGTTGGTTGCGGCTACTAAAGTGTTATTAGCTTTTGGCGAGCATGCACTTATTAATAATGTTCCCGTTAATAATGTATAAACGTATCTGATAGCTATTTTTTTAATCATTTTTTATCGTTTTTTTTTAGTTCTCTTTGCTTTTGTCTTTCTAATTTTCTTTGTTCTCTGTTGTATCTAGCCTCTTTAAAGTCTTTAGCTCTTTTAGTTAATTTAGCTTGTTTCTCTTCTGTTAATCCTATGCTTTGCTTTAAACCTTCAAAAACTGTTTTCCAAAGTAGGTTAAAGAAAGAACCTTCTGGCAGTCTTTTGTAGTAAGGTTTGGCTACAATTAATAGTTCTTTTCTACTTGGGTTAGCATTATTTACCAATAAAGCATTTGCTAAAATAGAAACAAAACCTAATTTTTTAATTTTGTCGTCTTCGTCTTGCTTTAGAATTGCAATCTTTAAATCGTCATATTTTAGCGTTAAACTACCACCTGCGCCATTTACGTTGCCTTTAATATTAAACACTAAACTATTAATATTTCCGGAGTTTGTAGCCATCATGGCTAAGGGTTTTGTTAACGAGTTTAAAACCCAAGTTTGCATAAATCCCATATCGCCATTAAAAGAAAAGCCTCCTTTGCTATCGGTTAAATTAAATTTCAAATGGCTATTAAATTTTCCTTTGCCCATAATATAGGTTGTTGTGTAGGCATCGGCATAATTGTTTTTAGCTAAACTAGCCGAGTCGTTGGTCACATTAAAAATTCTGCCACTTAGATTTTTTAACTGTAAAGTGCCATTTTGGCTAGTTTTTGCATTAAACTCGGTGTAACTGATGTTTGTGCTTTTTATTGAAACGGTATCGGCAATGATATTCCATGTTGATCTTTGCAAGGCAAGAGACGGGAAATTTTTGCCTTTGTCTATGTTTTTTCGAGGTTTACTTCTATTTAAATAAACTCTCAATGCGCCATTCACTAAACTTAAATGATTGGTTTTTATGGTTCTCTCGTCTAACAGTTTGATGAAATCTAACTGGTTAACAATTACCGAGTCGAAAGTAAGCTGATACCGTTCTTGTTGTACTTTAAACTGATTGGAAAAGGCTACGTTTCCGTAACGTGGAATTAGACCTACACCTTCTAAATTAAGTTTTTTGTTTCTTGATGAAATGAGTGCATGCTTGATATTTAGACGATACATAGAGTCTGGTGTGGCAATGCTATAATCGGATATTTCTGCAATAATGTCTTTGGTGCTAAATATTCTTTCTTCATCAAACTGAGAAAGAGAATCTATTAGAATATCATTTAGCCTAATGTTTAATTGATCTAGAGAAGTTGTTTTAGGGGTTTTTAAAGACTGATCTATATATTTAAACTTAACAGCAATTAAGAAAATACTTGCAATTTTAACTCCCTTTAAAGTTGCTTTTAACCTTTGGTAGGCTGTTCTATGATCTTCTAGTCGTTTTTTTTGATTTTTAAGCTTGGTGTAAAAAATGCTTAGTTCTGGGTTTTGTATGGTGATATTCTTGATGTCTAACTTACGCTGACGGTAAACTTTTAAAGGATTTATCCTTTTTAAAGAAAGTTTTAAAATTTTTAAGGCCACCAAGTTTTCTGGTGCCTCTCCTTTGCTAATTAGTTTTTGATAAACCTTTAAATTGGGTATTAATTCTAAACTATCTATTACCACATTACCCGTAACAATGTTGACATTAATATTGGAGTATTTTATCTGATACAGGCTATCTGTAGCATCTATTAATGTGTTTGTGATGACTTCTTTAAGAATGGGGCGCCATTGTTTATTTAAATACCAACCTGTTGCAGTAATTGCTAGCAAAAAAAACAAAACAATAAATGCAATCCATTTAAATATGGTTCTTTTCTTTTTTGGCTTTTTTGCATCATCCATAGATTTTAAGGTAGCGAATAATCTGTTATTTTATTTTGATTAATTAAAGAGGAGTAAACAATAATTAAACCAATAACTTGCTGAAAGTTAATCTATTTTTTCGTCTAGCTCAATAGCCCCAGCACCTTGTGTAATTTCATAATAGGTAAAGCTTTCATTTGCCCAGAAACCAGGGCCATGTATTTCCGTCTTTTCTGTTGTTATCGTAACAGGTAAATTAGAATAAAACCTACGCTGGTTTTCGTCCCAAATTAATTCTTCAGATTTAAAAGTGTCGCCTTTAATGTTTGTGGCTACCACATTTCTTTTCAAATGTATAATCTTCTGATCTTCTTTTTGGATGGCATAATCAGACGTTACTTTGGTAGTTTGTTTTTGGGTTTTATCATAAAAAACTACCTCAATACCCTTGGGCATTTCGTAATAAGGCGTATTGGTTTTATAATGACTTAAAATTGGAGCTTTTAAAACTGCTTTTACATAAGCAGAGTCGCTGTAGATAATTTCTGCTTGTTTGGTAATCTCTAATTCGCCTTTTTGTTTAAGTTCTATTTCTCTAACTTTTCCTAAGTCGTTTTCGCAGCTACTTATTGTCAAAGCAGCTATTAAGAATAGGGTGAAGTAAATAGATTTACACATATATTAATCGTACTTATATTTTTGGAACCACCTATCGTTAATGGTAAAGCCTAGGGTAAAGTTTACAAAGTTTTCTTTAACTAAGTTGTTTTTTATAGTGCCTCTTGTACCAATTTCTGTAGCAAAATTTATTTTGTAGAATGCAGACCGAGAAGAAACAAGAGGAAAACCCAAACCAAAGTTTAATGATTTCACATCTATATCTGTTCCGTTTATTTTGGTGTAAGTTTTATCGTAATTGAAACCAACTCTATAATCCATCAATTTCACATATTGAGTTACTGCATTAATATTTGGAGTAATTTGTGCTCCTACAGAAAATCCAAAAGTATTATTCAGGTTTTGGTTTACACCATTATTTCTGAAGTTAGACCAATTAGCCATTCGTATATCTGCGCCAATTAACCAATTGTTTAGCTTTTCTATGCTAATGCCAAAATTATGATTACTTGGTAAGGTTAGTTTGCCAGCTACTTCGTTGCGTACAGCAATAGTGTCAGCTCTAATTTCTGTTATGACCTGAGTTTGTGGGTCTACACTTATATAATTCCTAGTAATTAATTGGCTAAATTTGGTGTTTAATTGTGTATTTGCGCCTCCTGTATAACCAACAGTTATCTTTTTATTTTTATCAAAATAGCCTACATACTGTGCGCCTAAATCAAAATATAAACCACCTACTGCATTATTATCTTCTGTTTTAGAATTTAAAAAATTCGCGTTGCTGTTAGTTGTTGAAAAATCGGCAGCTCTAGTTTCTTTTAAGCTACCAAAAATATAGCTCATGTTAAGACCTACGTTAAAGTTTTTGCCAATGCCAATACCATAACCTAAATATCCCTTGGTTAAACCACCTTCGCCTGAATAGGCATGGTTAAAATTAATGGTATCTACTTTTGCCGTGTTGTTAAACTGGTAACCTAAATTGCTGTATGGTAATATTCCAAAGCTAATGGCTGATGTTTTACTGGTAGGTATGGCAATTATTAAATGGTTTAAAGAACCGTTAAAGCTGTTTTCAGATTCGTTATTTTTTGAGAGTTTCTGCACAACGCTTCTTGCACCAACATCAAACGTAGTTAACCTAATTTTAGAGTAGGATGCTGGATTAGAAATGTTAATATTTTGATAACCTCCGTAGCTACTTATGCCGTAAGCTAAATTTCCAAATCCTTTGTTTTGAGGCAAATAACTTCCTGTAATGTTCCCCACACCAAACTTAGAGTAGGGAGAATTTACAGTAGATTGTGCCTTTACTGTTAAAGAAAGTATGCAGGTAGCAAAAGTAAGAAAAGTATATTTTTTAATTATGATCATGTTGATATTTAACAACTGTATTTAAACCTATAAGCACCAAATTGGGCTCGTGTAAAATTAAGTGCGCAAAGATGCTGTTTTTAAACCTAGTATCAAAAAACGTTGCATCGCCGCCGCAAAGTATAACCTTATATTTATTAGTTTGGTGTGTTTCTAAAAATCCTTTAGCTTCAAACCATACTCCATTTAATACGCCAGATTGCATGGCATCGCTACTGTTATTGCCATAATTTTCTTCAAAATTAGAATCAAATTGTACTAAAGGCAGTTTGGAGGTGAATTGATTCATGGCTTTAAAACGCATGTTTATTCCTGCAGAAATGCTCCCACCATAATAATTACCATCTTCATCAATCATATCGTAAGTAATACAAGTACCAGCATCTATTACCAACACGTTATGGTTTTTATAAATTTTATTTGCCCCTATTACCGCAGCTAGTCTGTCTAAACCTAATGTTTGTGGACTTTTATAATAATTTGTGATAGGAATAATGCTCTCGCTACTAAACCTATGGTAATTAAAATTTTGATTTAACGCGGCTTCATTAACTTTTAAACCTTCTCTAACAGAGGAAAGAATAATGTTTTTACATTGATGCTGATTGGCAATTTCTAAAATATTTTGCTGGTTGATGGTCTCTTCTGTTAAAGAATAAACAATTTCATCTTCTTTAAATACAGCTAATTTCACTGCGCTGTTACCAGCATCAATTACTAAATTAGGCATTTGCCATAGCTAGAATAGACTCAAACAATGCCAAACCATCCTGATTACTTAAAATAGCGTCGGCAGCTCTTTCTGGATGTGGCATCATGCCAAAAACATTTCTATTGGCATTACAAATGCCAGCAATGTTTTGAATAGACCCGTTTGGATTAGACTCTTGCGTAAAGGCTCCGTTTTCATCGCAATATTTAAAAAGGATTTGGTCGTTGTCGTTAAGCTTTTGCAGTTCATCCGCGTGAGCGTAAAAATTACCTTCGCCGTGTGCAATTGGAATTTTTAAAACAGCCCCAGCATCTATTTTAGAAGTTATTAGACTGTTGTTTGTAACTGCTTTTATGTTTACATTTTTGCAAGTAAACTTTCTGCTTTGGTTGTGTAATAATGCGCCAGGTAATAAGCCAGCTTCGATTAAAATTTGAAAACCATTACAAATGCCCATTACATAACCGCCTTTGTTTGCAAAAGAGATAACTTCTTGCATAATAGGAGAGAACCTTGCTATGGCACCAGATCTTAAATAATCGCCATAAGAAAAACCACCAGGCAGGGCCACAAAATCTACACCTTGTAAATCGTGGTCTTTATGCCATAACGGAACTACTTCTTGCCCTAAAATTTTCTGGAAAACATATATTAAATCTTGGTCACAGTTTGAACCAGGGAAAATTACAACTCCAATTTTCATGTAATGCTTTTGTTTTAATTGCCTATGCTAACATAGGCGGGGTAATTACTGTTACAAAACTATCAAAATTAAACAGTTTATCAGGATTTAAGCTGTTAAAAAAAGTTAAACAAATTTGCAGTCGTTTTAAGAATTAGGAGTGCGCATCCTTTGCCTAAACACAAGCCTTGTACACGGCCGGGTCAAAAAGTGACTTCTTCGGAGCTGCTGCGTGGTGCCGTAACTTTATAAATGCGGAAAAAAGCATTTATAAAATGTACTAAACCCTCCGTATCCCTTGCGCTTTAAGAGTATCAAGATTTGAGTATCGAGAAACAAGATTTAAGCATTGAGAATCAAGATTTGAGTATTGAGAATCAAGATTTGAGTATCGAGAAACAAGATTTGAGTATCGAGAAACAAGATTTAAGTATCGAGTATCAAGATTTGAGTATCGAGTAGCAAGACGGAAGTATTAAGTAGTAAGATTTGACTGTTAAGATATTAGAAGTTTACAATCCTGCTTACCCTAAAGCGTGTTTCCATCGGATTTTGGTCATGCTTTCATAAATTACGAAGAAAGGAAATTCTTCATTTGCAATTGACATGTTTTTCTAATTGTTTATGTCGGTTATAAAGCTTACGTTTTACAAGTTTGTGATGTAACGGCATTAATTGCAGAACCATTTTCACACCGCATTAAATTAAGTAAATAACTGATGACTTAACGAAAACCATCGTCAGCCATTTTTGCGCAAATTTGCTATTATGGGATGCCCTTGTATAGGTTTTAACTAAGTAGTGGCAATTTTGTATACGCTATCTACGAAGCGCTTAGTGTCATACAAACTCTTTTTGGATTTTATAAAAAAGATATTTTATCTTTAGTTTCAATGTTTTATAATACTTTATTTTTGCGTGTTTCCATTTCTATTCGTCATTTAATATGTTGTATGCAATTCCAATTATCTCTTCAAAAATATCATCTGCATAAGAATCAATTTCAAGTTCGTTAATTACTTTAATGTATTGAATTTTTCCATTCAAGTCATAAATATTTGTTGACGTGTAATTTTTAAAAGTTGGTTGAAGTTCTCCTAAAATTATTTCATATTGTTTTAAAATAAACTCTGGCTCTTTATTGAATTGATTTGAAATCTCATCTACGGTTCCCCTTACTTCAATAGCTTTTATTCGTGAAAGCAGTTTTACTTTCATTGAATGATTGAACAAGTCAATAAGATGTTTTTGGTTTTTATCCCGTTGAAAATAGAAATAGCTTAATTTAATCAAGTCTACCAAAGTGCCCTTTCTAAGGATTCTCCAAACATCTCCATCAGTTTCCAGCTCATCCGTAAATGAATCTCTCACTGTTTTGAAAATATTTTTCATAATATGGTAGTTAGTGGGATTTAGATGTGACCATTATTTGAGAAACTTCTTTCCAAATATCAGTAGCAATTAATTCAGAGGAACGATTACCGTCAGTCATGAAAATGTTCTCTTTGAATTTCAATTGTTCAATTGCTTCCATATATTTGTTTCTTACATTTGTTAAGTTTTCAATAGTCTCATAGAGTTCAATTGAACTTCTTCCATTCATTATTCGTTCCATACTAATTACGGGAGAAATATCAATATAAATATTTAAGTCAGGACGAAGCAAGTCGGCACTTAATGAATTGGCTTCAATTACCCAATCCAAAGACATATGAGTTCCATGATAAGCGTAAGAAGAAAAGTAGTACCTGTCTGTAATTACAGTATAACCCTCTTGTAGTTTTTTTAAAATGCCATTTGTTTTGTTTAACAAATGGTCTAATCTGTCAGCAACAAAAAGCCCAGCAATTACTCGGTGGTCTGCTTCAATTCTGTGGTTAAATATACTTCTGATAACAGAACCTATTGGACTGTCAGTCGGTTCAAAAGTGGAGTAAACGTTATGACCTGCTTCTTTTAAACTGTTGGTCAACAATTTTACTTGAGTGCTTTTGCCACTACCGTCTATGCCTTCAAACGCAATAAATAAATTTTTTGTCATTATATATTTATTCTTTTTGTTAATGTTAAAGTTCAAAGTTAAGATTAATATAAATGCTTATTGACTCCGCATTCAATAAAATCTTTTCCCAAAGTGTAGTAATGACATTGATTTTTGTAACAACACTCAACAATGTCCTGCACATTATTCTCAAAATGCTTTTTTATAAAATCATGGTCGGCAATAATAGACCTACCAATTGAAAATGTAACCTCACTATTTTGACTAATAAGTTCTTTAATATTTCTAACATTACCACTTACATTCCAAAGTTTTTTGTTGTGTGTCTTGAAATAATCATCCAAAATTTCCAACATAAAAGTATCTTCTTTTTTCTTAATAGGATAAATAAGTTTTTTGTCAAGGTTGTAAATTCCATTTGAGATGCTGATGATATCAATACCTGAAATTTTATATATCGAATCTAAATAGGAAGTCTGCTTTTTGGTTAATTCGTTTTCAAACTTTTCTTCAAAAAGAGAAATTCTTAAATCGATAATTGTAGATTTTACAACAGAATCGATTCCATCTAAAATCTCTTTAATGATTAGTGTTCTGTCTTTACCAAATTCATCGGTTCTGTTATTAAATGTTTCGCTCAAAAAATTATTTAGAAAATAGCCATGTGCACCATGTATTTGGATGGCTTCAAAACCATGACTAACAAGTTTCTTTATTCCTTCCTGAAATGATTTTATAACTTGATTAATTTGGGAGACACTTAAACTTCCAATTTCATATTTCACAAAATCTACGTAGTCAGCGGATTTTTTGTTTTTCCAATTCGTTTGTGCACCAAATTTTGACTTAAAACATGCTACCTGAACACCCGGTATGCTTCCTTTATTTTTTATTGTGGAAGCTAATACTGAATAATTCTCCATTGATGGATTAATGAATAAAGTTTTACCATTAGTTACTGTTTCAATGTCAATTGCAACATTTCCTACATAGTTTATACCGGTGTACTCATTTGAACGTAAACTGTGAAATTGTATTAAGTCTTCTGTTGGACAACCATTAGATGCCAATCCAGTATTTATTGGAGCAAAAAAGAATTTGCTTTTCAACTCAATCCCTTTAATATTAATTGAACTTCTATTTCCCATTAAACCATTTAGATTTGCCTAACCGTGTTATAAACCACAAACTAATAACATTAGAAAATAATCCAAGAAGTATTGCCCAAAATGGAGTAAACCAATCAGCTTTGCCAAGCTTTAAAAGTAATGCCAGTATTAACAGTGAAATTGTGAAATAAGCAATTGTGGCAATTATGAGTTTTCTCTCTACTCCTAAAAGCATTTTTATTATTGATGAATAACGTTCACCATATATTTGATTGATTTCCTCATCAAAAGAACCGATTCTTGAATCTGATTCTATTTCAATGTCAGATAAGGAATATCCTATAGGAATAGGCCAAATTTTTGTTTTATAACCATGCTGTCCATTATAATTTTTTTTGACTGGTTCATTTAAAACAGAAAACTCAATTTTAGCAATCAACTCTTCTTCCTTAATCTTCAAATAGTTTGTTGAGTTATTATGAAGAACAATACCTAAATTCCCTTGGAAGCCAGGGTCAGCATAAGTATTTACTGGAAGTAAACCGATAGAAAATAATTTTCCTTTTGTCAAAACTCTACCGATTACATTGTAGGGAATATTTAATTCTTCTTTTGTGATAATTACGACTGATTGTTTTGGTTTGATAAGTATGTAGCCAAATTTTTCGTCTATGATATCTATTCTTTTAAAGTTTTGTCCTGAGTCATAATAGATATTACCAGCAGATAACTCATAACAAGCTTGACTTACATTTTCTGCTTTGTAGTATTTTGAAATTAAAATGCCTTTTGAACATTGAGTTTCAATGGCAGTGTCATTTAGTGTTCCTATGTAATTCTCAAGAATCATAATTTATTATTTTTATATTCATTTTCTATTTTGGAATTAGAAAGTGTGCCTGTTTTGTAAAATAACAAATTAAATGCTGTTCAAATGTGTTTAAGTTGAAAATTATCAAGTCGTCAATAGGGTTTATGGTAACTTGTATACATCTCCAATCCTATTTCTCCAATACGCCTAAATTTATTTTATTAGAGCAATAATCCTCCTTTAATTTTAAAAATAAAATATAAAAAAAGCTAATCATAAAATAAAATTAATAAATAGAAACCAAGTTTTTCAACCACAAAGTAAGTTTTTAATTTGAAAGCAGCAAAACTCATTAAATAATTAGTTTGAAGAAAAACAAGAAATAAAAATTAGGTAACTACAAAACCAATAAACCGTAATCTTTTAAGGTGTTGATTGGTTTAGAGAATCAAAAAAGTTCAAAATCAGGGAAGTGGGTTTCAAAGTCGGTTTTTAAATCGGCAAAGGTAAAGGTGTTGCCTTGTTGGTAACTTATATATGCAATAAACCCCCAGTTTTACTATCATATTTGTCTCGCTTATAGGGTTTTTTTAAAATATATTACACCCAATGTATAAATTATATCGTCGAGTTTCTAAATCTGTATAAATTACTAAACTGTACAAGATTTTTTTTACAACAAAGACAGCAAAAAACACAGTGGAGATTGGTTTTTAGGGATCATATAAGTTGCGTTAGGGATAGAAACGGCAGCTTTTTTTGCCTTATCTAATTATGCAAATTGCAAAAAAACTATAGTGGATAGCCCGCCCCGCTTGCCCCGAGCGTTAGCCATTGGGGAACGCCCTAAATCTTTATCCTTAGAAAATTTGAAAGTAAATGATAAAGCCTAGCATGATGATAAAAAGGCTTTCGTAAAACCATCTTTTTGTGGCATGAGTAAAATAATGAGCCAATACCATTGCTATAGGGATTACGGCTAATATGAAATGATATATTCTAAATTCTTTGTTAAAATAAAAAGATATAATTGCAATGATGAACATGAAAACCAATAACTGAAATGCTTTTCTGACAATTACAAAGCTTTTGAACAGTTTTAATCTAATAGATATGATGCCCAAAATAGCACATATTACCAATGGAAATAGTACAATATAATCTAGCACATTAATTTTTAGGTAGAAAGGTATTTTAGAGGACAGTGGTTTCCAAATTTCTACATAATTCAGAATTTGGTTGTTCCAATAATAATAAACTCCTAATAAAAATACAATGGTTAAGAAACCCAAAGCTACGGACACCCACTCTCGCCAATTAAAGGGTTTAAAAATGATGAGCGCTATCCATAACAACAATATAAATATGACAAAGGGAAAGTAAATAATGGTGCCTATGGCTACTGCCATTCCCAAATCGTACATGGTAGAAATGGAGTCGGTTGATTTAAAATCCTTTAATAGTTTATGAAGAATAAAGAGCAGTAAAAAATTGCAAACTAACGGAGGCGAAAAAATGAGAAAAGGAGTGAAAATACTAGAACATACTACAAAAAATAGTCCTGCTAGGAAACTTGCCTTGTTTAATAGGCCATAATTATTTACTATTTTATTAAAAATTAGCGCTTGAATAAACACCAATACTGTTGCCAATATGATATTTAAGGTGGGTGAAAGGTAGCTGTCTAGATTAAAATCGACTCCTATTCTAATAGAAAAATTGTTAAAACCGGAGTTTATAAGTTCTGGGATTTCTAAAAACAAGCCTATTCTTAATATAAAGGTTAATATTAAGAGTAAAGCGATGTTAATAAAATTTAAACTTCTAAATTGTTTAATCATACCGTTTCTGACAACAAGCAATGATAAGGATAATTAGAACCTGTTTAAAATTTATCTAATAATTTGTTGATGCTTCCCGCCAAAGGTCGGTCTGGCTTTTTTGGCTACAGATTCGTTAAATTTTTCGAGATAGAAGCGTTGCTGTCTCTCCAAAATTTGCTTTTTTTTGCTCAAAAATAATCTGTAAATATTTTCACAATATCAAATTAAAAAGGCGCTAGAAAATTTAAATATTTTTTAATTCTTAGCGCTGTAATTTTTAAAAAGTTGCGCTATAATTTGTGCAATCTCATCTGGAAAGTCTACTTTAATGTTTTGTTCTTCTTGTACCCAAGCGACTAACGAGGGCACAAAATTTTTATCAATCTTCTTTATTACCGGTACGCCTAACTGTTTAGCGGCTTCGGCATTACATGCTTGTTCAAACTGATTTCGCATGGGGATCATCATTACTTTTTTACCTAAAAATAGTGCTTCGGCAGGGCTTTCAAAACCACCACCTGTTAATAAGCCTTTACAATTTGCAAGACTGTTATTAAATTTTGAATTGTCTATTGGCGAAACTTTTACATTGCCATACTGATAAGGCACTTTTTGGTGTTTACTAAATACTTCCCAATTGGTTTCTTTTACTTGATGCAGGTATTTTATTAAAATTTTATCGTCTATAGCGGGCAAGTAAACGGTGTAATGATTTAATTTTTGAGGTTTTAAAGCCCTTATTTCACTCCTGATAACGGGTGTGTGTATAAAATCATCGTATCTTTTAAAATGAAAACCAATGTGGTAAGTAGTAGGGGCGTAATGTTTTAAAACGACCTCGGCTTTTTTATCTCTTTCTTTTGGACGCGGTGTTTTTTTAGATAAAAATGCAGCTTGGTGACTTAAAGAAATGCTTTTAACTTTTCTAATTTTACAAGCCCAAGCTGTTAATGGTTCAAAATCGTTAATAATGATATCGTAACTTTCTAAAGGGATGGAGTACATGTCTTTCCAAAACCTTCTTAAATTCATGGTTTTAAAAGTAGCCCAAAAATCTATTCCGCCTTTTTTACCAAAAATATAACTAAACCCATGGAACTGATATTTTATGGGCTGGGTTAAAGAAACATCGGCTTGGGTGCCGCTTATTAATAAATCTAAATCGCCGTACTGTTGCAAAATAGGAACAATTTCTCGGGCTCTACTCATGTGTCCGTTTCCTGTTCCTTGTATGGCGTATAATATTTTCATTAGTATAGCTGTTCTATATCGGGCAAATCTTTCTTAAATTTCTCTAACAACAAATTTATATCTAATTTATTTTTAAAGTCTTCGTTTTCTGAAATATCATCTTCTTCTTTACCAAAAGCAGTGGCATCGTACTTATAAATGGTCCACTCTTGGTTATTAAACTCTAAAGCGGTTAAGCTCTCTACCCAATCACCACTGTTTAAATAAGTAACAGAGCCTTTGTCTGTTTTAATTTCTCTAATATCTGGATGGTGAATGTGTCCGCATATTACAAAAGAATATCCTTTTTCTATAGCTAATTCTGCTGCAGTTTGCTCAAACTGATTGATAAACTTTACAGCTTCCTTTACACTTGCCTTAATTTTTTGCGAGAACGAGTATTTTTTCTTCCCCATTTGTGTGAGCACCCAATTGGTAAGGCTGTTAATCAGGATTAAGGTATCGTATCCTACAGCGCCTAATTTAGCTAACCATTTAGAATGCTGCATGGTGACATCAAAAATATCGCCATGGAAAATCCATGCTTTTTTACCATCTAAATTTAATACCAATTTGTTTAAAAGCTGGAAACCGCCCATATTAAAATCGGTAAACTTTCTCAACATCTCATCGTGGTTGCCGGTAAGGTAATAAACGGGTACACCGTCGGTCACAAACTTTAATATTTTTCGGATAACCTTAGTGTGCTCCTCTGGGAAATAGCGTTTGCTAAATTGCCATATATCAATAATATTGCCGTTTAGAATTAATATTTTGGGTTTTATGCTTTTTAAATAGCGTAGTAATTCTTTGGCGTGGCAACCGTAAGTTCCTAAATGCACATCAGAAATAATAGCAATATCTACTTCTCTTTTAGGCATAACTATTTGTTTGGAAATAATAGGGGGTAAAATGTTGGTCAGCTATTGGAGTGTAGCTGTAAATCGGTAGACTGATTGAGTGTTGATTAGTCTTCTTCTTCCTCAATTTTTAAATCGAAGGGACTAAAATAAAATGCTGTTATCACTAAAATGAGGACAACTAGCAAAATGTAATATATTATATCCATCGTTTTTTTTACAAAAGTGCAACTATAACATTACCTCAAGGTTAAATCTTGATTAAAAGATTAATAACCTAAATAAGAATAGTATAGTAAATACTACACTATTCTTAAAATTTAATATTTTAAATTACTTAGCAGGTCTTTTAAAAGCATAAGCTACTCTAAAAGCTACCATTCCATTAGAAGCATTTTCGTACTCAAAACCTTCGTATCTTAAAGCAAAGTCGAATTTGTTATTAGCATAACCTAAACTAGGCGCATAAACGAAAGGGTTTCCGTATCCTTCTTTAGTAGAAAATGCAATACCAACCTCTGGTTGAATATAAAAAGTATCGCCAAAGAAAAATTTAGCACCACCTTTTAAAGGAATTAAATCAGAACTTAATTGTACACCTGCTGCATTTTTTTCTTTTCCTAGCAAAGCGTAATAACCTGTAGTTAAGGTTAATGAAGTACGTTCGCCTAAATCATGTTGTAATCTTAAATCTGGCGCTAAAATTACATCGCCCATCACACTTTTGGTAGGTACACCCACTCCAAAACCAAAGCCTAGTCTGGTGGCATGGCCATTATCCATTTGTGCAAAAGCATTGTTAAACTGTGATAAGGTAATTGTAGCTGCTACAATTAATCCTCTTATGATATTCTTTTTCATTTTTTCTATATTTAGAACACCTTAGGCAACTGCTATGCCAAAACCGTTTAAAATCATTATTTTTGGCTTAATGATTGATGAAAATTAGTTTTAAAACCTTTAAAACCATTAAATAAACATGTTTGATAAAATATTTGAAGCACAGCAAAAAGCAGCAGAAGCTAAGAAAAGATTAGACCATATAGTTTTAAGCGCACAAGTAGAAAATGGTGCAATTAAGATAGATGCAACAGCATCAAAGAAAATTATTGGCGTATATATAGACGAAACCTTTTTTAAAGAGGCAGACAAAGAACAATTAGAAGAGCTCTTAGTTACTGTAATTAATAAGGTGCTTTTACAAGCAGAAAATGTTTCACAAACAGAAATGGATGCTGTAACCAAAGAAATGATGGGCGGTATGGGTGCTTTAGGGAACTTATTTGGCAATAAATAAAAAATATATGAGAGTAAATTATTTAGGACACTCCTCTTTTTTATTAACAATAGACGGAATTAACGTTTTAATAGATCCATTTATAACACCAAATGATCTTGCTAAACACATAGACATTAAAAAAATTGAATGTGATTATATTTTGGTTACTCACGGTCACCAAGATCATGTTGCAGATTTAGAAAGCATTGCCGAAAGAACAAAAGCTAAAATTGTAAGTTCTTTCGAGGTTATAACTTGGTGCGAAAGCAAAGGCCTAAATAACGTACACCCTATGAATTTAGGTGGTAAATGGCATTTTGATTTTGGAACCGTAAAAATGGTTTATGCGGCGCACTCTAGCGTTTTGCCCGACGGAACTTATGGCGGACCAGCAAGTGGTTTTATCATCAAAACAAAAACAAAAACGATATACATAGCTGGCGATACTGCTTTAACACAAGAAATGAAGCTTTTAGCCGATTTTGAGAAAGTTGATTATGCCTTTTTACCCATTGGCGATAACTTTACAATGGGTGTTTCTGAAGCCATTATAGCTTGTGATTTTATCAATTGCAAAAAGGTAATTGGTATGCATTACGACACTTTTGGCTACATTAAAATAGATCATGAAAAATCTGTAAAGGCTTTCGCCGATGCTGGTTGCAGTTTACAATTACTCCCAATTTCTGCTGATGCAGCCGATGCGTTCGAGATTTAATAGTTTTATAGTAAATACATCAATAAAAAAGCTTTCAAGAGACATACTTGAAAGCTTTTTTTGATTCATTTCTACAATAATTACTATAATATTTTCTTTTCCAAAAGCATTAAATATTTGCATTTGGATTTTTAGTAGGAAAAGAAGCGTCGTGATCTTTTAACCATTTTACCAGCTTACTTTTTAATTTTATTGCTTTTTTAATTTCTGTAGAGATTAGGTTGCTTTGCTCGCCTATATCATCTTTAAGATTAAACAATTCGTACCTGTCGTTTTCGTACCAATGTATTAATTTATAGTCTCCATCTCTAATTGCAGATGCTGGACTTCCACCTTGGTTGCCATAATGTGGGTAATGCCAAAATAGAGATCTTTGCTTAATCTCTTTTTCCATTAACAAAGGCATTAAACTAACTCCTTGTGTTTTGTGCTTAGCAATACCAGCAGCATCTAAAAATGTGGCATAAAAATCGTTACTAATTACTGGCGTATTATTTATAGTATTTGGTTTAACGCTGTTTGGATATTTAATAATTAAGGGTTCTCTAATTCCACCTTCATACATCCAGCCTTTGCCTGCCCTAAGCGGTAAATTAGACGTAGGCATTCCTTCGTTTATTGCTAAACCGCCATTATCAGAAAAGAAAACAATAATGGTGTTATCTTCTAATCCTAGTTCTTTAAGTTTATCAACCACTGTTCCTACAGCAATATCTACAGCTTCTACCATGCCTGCATAAATAGGGTCGCTTTGATTTATTCTTACCTTTATATCACCTTCTTTGCTAAATTTATCTGTTAAGCCTAATTTCTCTTTTTTAGCGGAGTATTTCTCTTTAAGTTCTGGTGTGGTACCAGGGGGATTATGCACATTATAAAATGAGAAATAAGCAAAGAAAGGTTGGTCTTTATTCTCTTCAATAAATTTATTGGTTTCTGCGGCTAAGCGCATGGGCAAATATTCTCCAGCTGGACCAGCATCTAAACGAGGGTTATTATAAGGAGAAAAATAACCTCCCTTACCCGGACCACCTGCATTATAACCACCTTTATTAATATCAAATCCTTGAAATTCTGGCCAAAATTCTGGTGTTTCTCCTAAATGCCATTTGCCAGCAAAAAAAGTTTTATAACCGTTTTCTTTTAAAGTTTCTGCAATAGTTTTTTCCTCTAATGGTAAATTTTCTAAATAAGGTGCCGGTAAGAAAAGGCGGCTATAGTTTTGCTTTTTGGCTTCTTCTTCTGGTTGTGGCGCACCAAACCAATCGGTTGTACGCATACCAGCAGGATATTTCCCCGTCATGATACTTGCTCTAGTAGGCGAACAAACTGGACATGCAGCATAAGCATTGGTAAAACGCATACCTTCTTTTGCTAGTTTGCTAATATTTGGAGTTTCGTAAAATGTTTTACTATTATTTGGGGCAACGTCTGCCCATCCTAAATCATCAACCAAAAAGAAAACAATATTTGGTTTACTCTTTGTTTTACTTTGAGCAATTACACCATTTGACAACCCTAAAAAGAAGATAAAAACTAGTCCTTTTGTAAGGAGATTGGTGAGTAATTTCATTTCGATTTCTTAATTAATTAAGCTTAAAACATAAGAATAAGAGTAAGAATTGTCTTTCAATAGATATTGATTATGCGGATAAGCTCCCCAGCTATTATCACCACCAACACCTCTTTGTTTTAGATCTAATTGTATATAAATAAAATCTGTATTCTTTAAGTCTGTAGGGTGTTGTTGCTTTTTGGATAAACCTGGGTCTAGTGCTTCTGTACTATATTTTATGGCACTAAAACAAATGGGTTGCTTACCATCTACTTTTATTCCCGAGCCATCGCTATTTGCTAATTTAAACCATCTCACATCTGTATGATAGCCGCTTTCTTGCGGTCTTATGTAATTTGTTTGGTATTGGTTTGCAGTGTTATCTTGATATAAACCTATAAATGATGCTGTTTTTCTGTCGCTGTAATTTTCGTATGGTCCACGACCGTAATAAGTTAAATTGTTAAACTCATCTGACATTTGCATACGCATTCCAAAACGTGGCATTTCAGAAATATCTCTGCCTTGCATATCAATAGCTGCAGTTACTTCTACAGCGCCGTTTGTTTTAATTTGATATGTTACGGTATATGGTACATTAATATCTGCTAAGAGATAGCTTACTTTTATGTTCACTCCATCTTTAGTTTTATCAGAAACAGTAATATTTTTCACAATTCTATTGGCATGTGCATTTCTCCAAACGCCTAATTTTTCAGGCATTTTATTGCCAAAATCGTTATCTGTTGGTGCTCGCCAGAAATAAGGCTCTGGAAATTCATTAATAATGTTTTTACTTCCCTTCTGTTTGTAACTCATCCAGTTTCCATTAACAATGTTAAAGATTCCTTCGACGTTACTAGTAGAAAATTTCAATAGATTTTTCTCTCTAGATATTTGAAAATCAACATTAGAAATAGATTCATTATTGAAGTACTTACTTTCTAATAAAAACTGTTCTTTTGCAATTTCATGCCCGGCATCCATTAAAGGTTCTGCTATAATTAGGTTCGCAAAAAGGTTTAAAAAGTATTCATCGCCATTGTTACTTGTAATTTTAGGTAGGGGTAAGATTACTGTTTTTGCTTGTCTAGCATTTAAGTCTACCTTAAAATCTCCTTCCTTTTGTAAAACCCCATTTTTAAAAAGTTGCCATATAAATTGGTAGTTATTTAAGTTATTGAAACCAAAATTGTTGGTAATTTTTACTTGATTTTTAGTTAGGTCAAAATCAGAAAATAAAATGCTTTGGTAAACCTTTTTCACTTCAAATAAGCCAGGGTGAGGAGTTCTATCAGAAGCTACTAATCCGTTTGCACAAAAGTTTTCATCATTTTGAATGTTTAAACCACCTAAATCACCACCATAGGCAAAAAATGTTTTTCCTTGTGCATTAGTTGTTTTTAAACCTTGGTCTACCCAATCCCAAATAAAACCACCTTGCATTTTATTACTAGCGCTGATGATATCCCAATACTCTTGAAAGTTTCCAGTACTGTTTCCCATAGCGTGTGCATATTCGCACATGATAAAGGGGCGGGTTTTATCAGATTTTGCATAATCTTTCATGTACTTAATGGGAGGATACATTGGGCAAACTATATCTGTATTCCAATCTTCGCCAGCTTGCTCAAATTGTACTGGTCTGGTTTTATCTTCATTTTTAATCCATGTATAAGCATCGTGAAAAACTTGACCATTTCCGCACTCATTACCCATGCTCCAAATGATAACAGAGGCGTGGTTTCTATTAGATTTTACCATTCTTTGTATCCTATCACTTATGGCGGGCGCCCACTCTGGTAAATATGCAGGGTGTATAGTTTTATCAAAATCTCCCTGTAAAGAAGCTCCCATGCCATGTATTTCTACATTAGCCTCATCCACTAAGTACATTCCATACTCATCACATAGTTTATACCACAGCGGATTGTTAGGATAATGGCTATTTCTTACGGTATTAATATTAAATTCTTTCATCAATTTAATATCTTTTATCATAGATTCTCTGTCTAAAACATGGCCTGTATTCATGTCATGCTCATGCCTGTTAGTCCCTTTAACAATTAACGGAATACCATTTATCATAAGCTGACTGTCTTTTATCTCTACTTTTCTGAACCCTATTTTAGAAGCGGCGTAAGTAGTTTCCCCATCGTTTGTGAAAGCCAAACTTAAATTATAAAGATATGGCTGTTCGCCATTCCAAGATTTTACATTTTTTATTTCCTGATTAATTTTAACCCAATCAGAAATATTTTTTTCCTTTAAAGCGATTTTTTGATTGAATACAATTTGGCCAGATGCGTCTGTAAGGTTTACCTCTAGGGCCGCATTTTTAATTTTAGCACCTTCAAATTTTCTAATATTTACAACCAATTCTAATTCGCCATTTTTATAGGTATTGTCTAACCCAGCGTTTACACTAAAATCCCAAATGCTAAGTTTTGGCATGGCATAAAGTGCTACATCACGCTCTAAACCGCTTAAGCGCCAAAAATCTTGATCTTCTAGGTAAGAGCCATCATGCCAGCGCATCACTTGAACAGCCAATAAATTTTCTCCTTTTTGAAGGTATGGTGTAATGTTATATTCTGATGGAAGCTTGGATGCTTTGCTAATTCCTATTTCTTTTCCGTTTACAGTGATGGTTGCACAGCCAGAAATAGAACCAAATTTTAAGAATATTTCTTTATCGCTCCAATTATTTGGTATGGTAAAATTCTTTCGGTATGTACCTACCGGATTGTCTGGACCTACAAATGGCGGGTTTTTTGGGAAAACATATTTAATGTTAGTGTAAATTGGAATTCCAAAACCTTGCATTTCCCAATTAGATGGAACCGTGATGGTTTTCCATTCGCTATCGTCTAAATCTGTTTGATAAAAGTTTATATTTCTATCGGCCACTTTATCTACGTAAGAAAATTTCCATTTTCCGTTTAACGATTGATAAAATGGAGATTTGGATATATCATCATCTTGAGCCTTTTGCGCTGTTTCATACAAATCGAAATTGGTATGAGGTGCCTCCATATTTTTTTGGAAAACAGCTGGATTTTCCCAAAAATTTTGTTGAGCAAACAACAAATTACTACTTAGTAACAAGGACAATGCTATAAATTTCTTCATGTATTGAAAATTTAACTTCACTTTTTATAAAATTTGATCCTGATAAGGTTTAATTAATTTCAAAAATGGTGACCTCAATTTCAATTTCTTGAAGCCAAGCTATACCTCTATTTGGTAAATAGAAATGGTAAGAGATACTGTTGCGATTTAAAATCACAACTTTGTATTTTTGATAATAATTGGTTACGTAAATCTAAGATTGACCTAAATATGAATAGATTTATCCAATTAAGGGTTAAAGGATTGGCTGTAATATTCTGTTTGACATAAACACCCCCTTAGTATGAATGATATTAACCCTTGTTTAATAGAATGATTCTATAAAAAGAGTAAATATTCTAAGGGTTTTATAAAAAGCTATTTTAATAGACATGCTTACGCTAATAAAAGAAACACAAAATAATCGTATTGATTTTTAATTAACTTATTCATTGGAATATTTTATTAATGTTCTTTTTAAAGACCTAAAATTCCATTTACCTCATTAGATAATTGTTTTTAAATCTGTCCTTTTAGAACTCATATTTAATTTTTTCGGAATATTTTAAACCACATTTTTTTGTAGAATTTCTAACAATCAATTTAGAATCTATAACTATGTTTTCTGAGATAAATTTATGCTCTTTTTTTCTATCAATTTAAATACTATTTCTGCTGCTTCTCTGCTGATTTTAAAAGCAGGTAGAGAAATTGTAGTTATTGATGGATTTAATATTCCGGCTGTTTTTAGTTTAAAAAAGAAAACTACTTTAACATCCTCAGGTGTATTTAATTTAAATTCTTCACACTTCATAAGCATCAACGGCTAGTTTTTTTTATAGAAGTAAATATGCCATCTAGTCCATCTTTTCTTTTTAACCATTTCCATATCTGGTTTTTGTTTTTTCTCGTCATTCTTAGGGCATTTTACAATCAAGCTATGGTCTATTTCTAAATCGTGTTTAGTTAAAGCATCAATTTAGACACACATTCTTTTATTACTTAAGAAATAGCACTCATATTGCTTTTAAATTCAGTCGGGTTACTTTGTGGCATAAAAAGTTTTGGTTCAGTATTCTTTAAAGGGTCCATCACCATTAAATAAATCCATTCATTGGTAATTAAACACTTCATGTCTGGGTTTCTATCTAAAATTTCACTTACTCTTTCTAAAGGAGCTTCAATGACTACAGAAAGCCTTAAAGGTTGATGAAACATTTCTTCATCCGATTCCGATACAGATTGCAATGGAAGCCCAATTTTTAAATCTCCACCGTTTCCTTGCACTACTCCAAATTGTCCTATTGCATTATGCGTGATTTTTGATCCTCCACCAAACCTTTCGTTATCTACTGTAGAGAAGTAATAGTGATTATTAATCCACTGCGTTACAGTCATTGGGCCTTGCATTATCGCTTCTAAAAATGCGCCAGAATCATCCGTTTTCCAATCGTAAGATTGTAGAAAACACCTACTTTCTAAATTAATGTTTTTAGATAAACTTCTTGGACCAATAATGAAAGCTGCATTTTTAGCCAAACCCCATTCTGGTCTTGTCTCTGCCCAGTCGTTAGCTTTTTGGTGTACGTAATTAATTGCATTATCAGCTAAACCCCTTCGCTCTTTTATTACATTTTCTTGTACCTGCTTTAAATTAGCTTTTAAAGTTTTTAATTCTTCTTGATGCGAGGCTGGCACATGCTGATCAAACAAGATGATGTCTTCTGTGGTCGTGTTATGTTCTGCCCCAATAAACACCGTATTTTGTGGTATCAATAGGTTAAACTCTTTTATCAAAACTGTTCTAACTTCGGGTAAATTTGCTAACCCAGCAAGCATTCTTGCATTGTTTCTTCCCGGACTTGCAGCACAAGCGCCACAATCTAAACTAGAAGCAAAAGGATTGTTTTTAGAATGACTTCCGTGTCCGGCGAAGACAACCAGAGGCGCAAATTTTTGCCAGCCCATTACTGCAAATGCAGAATGTACAATAGCTACTTTTTCGGCTAACGGAATTCCCGAAAGACTTCCATTCACTTCATCAAATGGGTCTATCCTAGCATCGCAAAAACTTTCGTGTGTGCTTTTATTTTTCTGGCTATATCGGTAAAGTTTAGCCGGGAACAACGACCTTGCTATCAAAGATGCGCCATAAACCAATCCCGAACCTTCTACATAACCAAAGGTAGAAGGCAACATGTTTTTAAGCCTCCTGAAAAAATAATTTTTGAATTTTAAATCTTCTGAAGCCTTTTTAAACTTCCCCATTTCTGCTGCTTTATGGTCTGTGCAGTTTTCAGAAATGACATAAGCAGAAGGAACAATAGGTGGACAAGATTTTCTAATAAAACCTGTGCTTAAGTCTTTATAATCTGCAGCTATTCCAAAAAAACCTGCAAATCCAAAAGTTTCATAGTTTCCCTGTGCTTCAATATGTCTTCTGATCATTTCGGATCTGGTATCAATACAAAAAACCAGCTGAGCATCTGGTAGATTTTCAGATTTTATCGTTTCCCTTGATATTAGCTTGTGCACCAAATTGTTTTGCAAACTTTCTTCCCAAGCTTTTAGCCATACATGTTGCAATTCCGCTGTCTTTGTTAGCTGCACTCTAGATTTTGATGGCGCCATCATTTCACCTCCAATATTTTTACATAACCAGAGTCTAACCGCTAAATAGTCTTTTAACGAAATAGGATATTTTTGTTGCCAGTCGGTGTTATTCTCTACCCTATATTTTATATAACCAGTCCATCCGGCTAAAGCTGCAATGTGGTACTCCAATATTTGTAAATAGTGTTCATCAGCGTAAGCGTTAAGAGAACTTTCTAAGGCCTCATCTGCCGAAAAAGGGATTTCTTCTAAAGCACTTATCTTAATTTGTTTATCGTATTTCGCTAGGTTTCTCCAAGCTTTAAAAAAACCGTCTTCCCTATTGGGCATCTCCCATTCTGCGGTGCCTTCATCCAAAAATGCAGTTAGCCATTTTACCATTATAGTATCTAAATGGTGGTTCACATTTTCTTCAGAAACCTCTTTATGCTTTTGTAGCTCATCTAAATAGAATGCTGGCGATTCGGTAAATCCATCGGCAATAAGCAATTCCTTCAATACATGATTATCAATTTCGCCAGCATTCAATGCCTGTTGAAATACAGATGCCTTTGGGAAAAATGAACCTCCAAAATATTTCTGAGCTTCTTCTGTGGCATTAAAAAAAGAATCTTTCTCATATCCAATCAATGGATTTGAAGTTACAAAAGCATATAAGGGGAACGTTTTTCCGACTACTTCAGATGCTTCTGTTATAAGTTCAGTAAGTTTTTTGATATTCATTTTTATTTGCTTTTAAACATTAACATTGTTTTGTGGTGAGGCTGTGCATCGTTCATCAGCTTTACATAAAGCCAAGAAGATTTTCGATATACGCCCAGTTTCATCACAAAAAATCCGATTAGAAATATTACTCCGAATATGATTTGAGTGATATTGATAGGCAAGGGCTCATTAACTATCGGCAATCCTGCCATCAAAATGGTTACTCCATTATATATTAACGCATACAAACCTATTCCAGTTAGAAACAATATTGGCGGGATATATGCTTTTTCCCAAATGGTAAAGTTTTTTTGTTTAACAATATTATAGGTGATTTGCCCTACGGTTATGGTGACAATAAGTAAAAGAAAAATACCGCTGTTTAATTCGGTTCCTTTTCCTGTTAGCAAAGCAAAAAGGTATGCTCCTAAAAGGCCGTACAGCAGAACTACCAATGCCTGCAATGGTTTGATAACTATTTTCTCCAATTTTTCAGGTTTAGATTGCTGTATGGTTTCACCAGAAGAAAGGAATAAATAGGCTTTATAAAAACCGTGGAGTATCAGGTGGACTACCGCAGCATTAAAAAAACCTAAGCCACATTGCATAATCATAAATCCCATTTGCGCAATGGTAGAGCAACCTAACTTTTGCTTTACATTAACCTGTATCAATTTAGCAAACTGAGCAATGATAGCGGTAAGTCCGCCAATAATAAGCAAGATGGGAAGCGTATTGGAGGCAAAAATTAAGGAAGAAAACAGCGTAAGTAAAATACCCGCTCCGTTTACAAAGCCTGCATGCATTAATGCTGAAGCTGGAGTTGGCGCTGTCATTGCAGAAAGCAACCATCTGTGGAAAGGATAGATGGCCGATTGAATAATTGCTGCCACGATGATCAACAAAGCCGATATAATAATTGAGGTTTGTGAAACCTTTTGTAGGTTTCCTAAGATTTCTTGTAAGGTGAAAGATTGGGTTTGAAAAGCCAATAATAACACGCCCGCGGCTAAAAATAAGGCACCTAATAAAAAGTACTTTTGGGCAAATTTCCTAGCTTCCTGCGCTTCTTTCCATCTATGATCTACACCAATTAAGCTCGACATAAAAACACCCATCGCAAACCATGATATTATTAATAACGCAATGTGGTTACTTGCTACAAAGAGCATCACCGAAAAGGTGAAACCTAAACTTAATGCAATAAACTTTTGATGGTATTTAAATCCTTTCAAGTAAGATAAACTGTAAGTGTTTAATATTGCACTAAAGAATGTAACGGTTGTCCAAATTAGAAGTGTAAAACCGTTAATATGGAGGATATTAGCAAAGTTCCAGTTTTGGGTATGACCAAAGTTGAATCCTAAAAACAGAGCATTGGATAAGAAAAGAAGCCACAAAAATAGGTTAGTTGCTTTTGCAAAGTTTAGTGATTCATTATTTTTAAGCGTATGGTTATTTTGTTGAGAAGAGCTAATTTCAGAATGGAGATTCTTGATCATATTGCTGGATTTATTTAACTCTGCAAATCTGAAAAAACTAATACATTAATTTTTATTTATATGTATTATATTATACATAAATTATTTTTATGGATTAAGTGTGATTATAGTTGCTTTTTTCGCGTTCATTTATATAATTTTTTTGGGCGTCCCGATAGCTATCGGAATAACACGCTTTCCGTTGTGTCTTTTTTTCTGAAACAATATAAAAAGGATGCCACTCCTCCGAAGGTCTTAAGGACTACTTTGGAGAGTCTTTTAGACAATCGTTAACGCAACATAGGATGTAAATAAAATTTAGATAAAATTTTTTTTAAGCTTTAATAATCCAGTCAGTTTATAATTAAACTTATAAAACTGTCCTATCTGTAATAGACGTTATTGGCGTACTTACAGAAAGCGAGCGTCCGCGTAAATATTGGAGCGATTTAAAAACGAAACTTACAAAATAAGGAAGTGAACTGTCCGATTTTATCGGACCGTTGAAAATGATTGCTGAAGACGGAAAATTGTTAATAACAGACATAGCCGATACCGAACAACTTTTCCGTTTAATACAATCCATTTCATTTCCAAAAGCAGAACCTTTTAAATTATGGATAGCTAAAACTGCCAGAGAACGGATAGATGAAATTACCAAAGCTTGGAGCGTATTTTCTGTAAAGGATTATAAAAAGTACAAAGACTTAAAAAAAGAAAATTTACGAGACAACATGATCAATTTGGAATTGGTTTTAAACATATTGGCAGAAGCCACCACTACCGAAATTAGTAAAGAGAAAAAGCCAAAAACATTTTCCGAAAACAAAAAGATTGCTAGCCAAAGAGGAACTATTGCAGGTAATACCAGAAAAGAAATTGAAGAGAAAACAGGTAAAAAAGTGGTGAGCGAATTATCTTAAAAAAAGCTTAGGGTTACTAATATTAAAAAACTAAAATAAACTCAATTGAATATCAATAATAAACATCGTAAATTATTAATTTACAACGGTTCAAATTTTAATTGTACACATCAGGGGGGATTAAACAAGTATTAACTTTAGTTAGTAAAAAGGTAAACCGATTTTTAAAATTAAATAAACTACCAGTAATATTTCCAGTGAATGAAAAAACCCTTGTAAATCTCTAATTTACAAGGGTTTTTAACTTATTATGTAGCCCGTAGGGGAATCGAACCCCTGTTTCTAGAATGAAAATCTAACGTCCTAACCCCTAGACGAACGGGCCATAAAAAAAGAGTTGTCTTTCAAACTCCTTTTAGGTAGCGGGGACAGGACTCGAACCTATGACCTTCGGGTTATGAGCCCGACGAGCTACCAACTGCTCCACCCCGCACTATATTTCAATATTTTAAAACAGTTGCTGTTTTCTTTTTCCGACTCAGAAATAAATAAATCATTTCCCTGAATTGGTCTGCAAAGATATAATTCGTTTCTTTGTACTCCAAATAAATTTTAAAATATTTTTTAATGGCACATAAAGCAGGTTTTGTAAGTATCATAGGTAAGCCAAACGCAGGCAAATCAACCCTTATGAATCAGTTAGTTGGCGAAAATATGGCGATAATTACGCCCAAAGCGCAAACAACTCGTCACCGAATTTTAGGCATCGTAAACGACGAAAATTACCAAATTGTGTTCTCAGATACCCCCGGAATTATCAAACCTGCCTACAAATTGCAGGAAAGTATGATGCATTTTGTGGATGACGCCTTGGTAGATGCAGACATTTTAGTCTTCGTTACCGATATAAATGAGAAGCAAGATGAAGAAGATGTTTTGGTAAAACTTAAAAATACCACAGCCAAAGTTTTAGTGGTTATTAATAAAATAGATACTTCGCAAAACGAATTGATTGAAGAAAAGATCAATTATTGGAAAGAAAAGTTAAACCCCGAGGGAATTGTAGGTTGTGCAGCTTTACATAAGTACAATACAGAACCCATCATGAGTTTTATTTTAGAAAACCTGCCAGAGCACCCAGCTTATTACGAGAAGGATGAATTGACAGACCGGTCTGAAAGGTTTTTTGTATCTGAAATGATTAGGGAAAAGATTTTTAAGTTTTACAAGAAAGAAATCCCTTACAGTACCGAGGTTATTATTACCGCCTTTAAAGAAAGTAAAGACATTATTAGAATTAGCTCCGAAATTATTGTAGAACGCGACTCGCAAAAGAATATCTTAATTGGTACTGGCGGTAGCATGTTAAAGAAAGTAGGAACTTATGCCCGTCAGGATATGGAGGAGTTTTTGAAGAAGAAAGTCTTTTTAGAGCTTTTTGTTAAAGTTATTCCAGATTGGCGCAACCGCGAGAACTACCTTAAAAGCTTTGGCTACGCCGAGTAATTTTTGGTAAAAAATAAATTCAAAAACAGGACCTCGGTTCTGTTTTTTTGTTTTAAAACTTTGCTATGCATTTACTATTGCGATAACGATTGTCTAAAAGACTCTCCAAATGAGTCCTTAGGACGTTCGGAGGAGTGACATCCCCGCCTGTTTTTCGGGCAGGCTTTTTTGCCTTCACCAATTTGCAGATAGCAAAAAATACACAACAGAAAGCGTGTTATTCCGATAGCTATCGGAACGCCCAAATCTCTTGTAAAACCTAACAAAAATTCCAAATTAAATCTATAAACCAACAAAAAACGTTTTTAATTTTATGAAAATTCTATGGGCATTTATTACTTTTTTTTTAAGCGTTAACGGTTTGTTTGCCCAGCGAAAAGATTCTTCTTTGGTAGAATATATAAACCTTTATCAAGAAAATCACTCTTTTTCCTATACCTCGCCTTATAGCGAGATTGGCGCCCCGTCAAAATATATTATATCTGGCAAGTTAACCACCCAATACATGCTGGTGGCCAAAGAACATTCAAAATTTGCATTAGCCATTATTCCAGATTTTACCGTAAGGGTAAGAAAAGAGCAATCGGCAGGGGTGCGTACGCCAGATTTTAAGCTCGGCGCTTCCACTTATTATGGCTTAAGCAATACACAAAACCGCTATAATTACATCGAGTTTGGGTTTTCGCACCACTCTAATGGGCAAGATGCGGAAGCCACCAATACAGACGGCTCCATAAACACCTATAACGGAAATTTTAGCACCAATTATCTCAAAATGGGCTTCCATAACGGTTTCACACCGCCACACCCAAAGGGAAAAAATTACATGGCATATCACCAATATATAGAGTTAAAGTGGAATAAATGGTTTGCTTACGAGAAAGCTTTAGAAAATAATTATGGCTTTACCCGTTTAAATTACAGCTTTTCTGCCAGGAAGTATGGCTTCTTTAAAACCTCTAAAAACGTCAGTAGAGAGAAAGAATACATCAGACTCAATGCCGATTTTTCTTATGCTGTTAATCAAATTAACAACAGCTCTTTAACCAATGTTAAACGAAGATTAAATACCGAGATTACCGCAAATTACGGACTTAAATTTATGAAAAACGCTTTTCTAATGGCAGCTGTAGGTTATTATGGCGAGGATCCCTATAATATTTATTTCCGAGATCAATACGCTTTTTTAAGATTTGGAATTTCTACAGGTTTTATAAGAAACTGTAAAAGCGATTAAATTTCTAGCTTTTTTAAAGTTTTTTTGCGGTAAAATATTTGGGCGCTCCCTTTCCCAATTCACAAAGGCCATCATGCTCAGGTCGGGCTGTTAAGGGGTGCCGTAATTTTTAAGCCGGTTAAAAAACGGCTTAAAAATGTACTAAACCCTCCACATCCCTAGCGCATTACTTTGTTAATTGGAGTGAATTTTCTCTGCTTCTCTTCATTTTGACCCGTCAGCTACCGGAGTGAAATCCCACAAATAGGTATAGAAGGGAAAGAATATTGCCCAAAGGACTCTCCAAATGAGTCTTTAGGACCTTCGGAGAAAAGGCAACTTATATATGGCATGTTTCTCCGCCAGCTGTCGCATTAACACGACGCAACGTATAAACTTAATGACCCTTCCCAAAGGGATTCAATATTTAGATAAATTTTTTTTATTAATGAGGTACGACCCCTACGGGGTCGAATATTTTACATTCATGATGTTTCTATAAATATTTAATGCCGCTGGCATCCCTTTGGAATTTATAAGGGTTGATTGTTTTAATGATTTTGGCAGTGAATAAAAACTTATTATTGGTAGATGTTTCTTTATTTACTTTTGAAATAGATTATTTTGGATTCCTTTACCTTATTTAATATCCGACTAGCAGCTGCAGAAATCTCTGAGATTTGCAGTATCCATTTTAAACTATGATAGGTTTTTGCGTAAGGGATTGCAGTGGAAAGCCCGCATCCGCTAAATAGCGGAGTGGACTTGCAACGTAAAGCCCGACCCGAGCATCGGCCAAGAGCGTATGATTTGGGTTACGCTCTAATTATAAAAATTGGAGAACAGATTTTAATGTAATGATATAATTATCAATAAGATGTTTTCTAAATCTGAAAACTTACCTCGGTCATCAGACTCCTAACTCCCGACTTTTTTAATTACCTTTGCAAAAAAATTATGCCGGCAAGATAAGGCTGGGAAAAAATTATGAGTAATATTTTAGCAATCGTCGGGAGACCGAACGTGGGTAAATCTACCCTATTTAACCGTTTAACGGAAAGCAGAAAAGCCATTGTAGATGATGAAAGTGGAGTAACTAGAGATAGACATTATGGCCTTGCCGAGTGGACTACCAAAAGTTTTACGGTAATTGATACTGGCGGTTATGTTGTAAATTCTGAAGATGTTTTTGAGGCTGCCATTAGGGAGCAAGTACATATTGCCATAGAAGAGGCTAACGCCATCGTTTTTATGGTTGATGTAACTACAGGCATTACCGATTTGGAAGATAGCATTGCACAAGTGCTTAGAAAAAGTAAAAAACCAGTTTATGTGGTAGTTAATAAAGTTGATAATTATCAACTACAGTCTGACGCCACCGAGTTTTACAGCTTGGGTTTAGGCGAGATTTATTGCATCTCTAGCATGAGCGGTTCTGGAACTGGCGAATTGCTAGACGAGGTGGTTAAAAACTTTGACGAAATACCAGAAGAACCCAATATGTTACCAGTTTACGCTATCGTAGGCCGACCAAACGTGGGTAAATCTTCTATGATTAATGCCTTAATTGGTAAAGACAGAAACATTGTAACCGAAATTGCGGGTACGACCAGAGATTCTATCCATATTCATTACAACCAGTTTGGGCATGAGTTTATGCTGATTGATACTGCAGGTTTAAGAAAGAAGACTAAGGTGAGTGAGAACATCGAGTTTTATTCTGTTATGCGTACCATAAAAGCTTTAGAAGAAGCAGATGTTATAATCTTGATGATTGATGCTGTTGATGGGATAGAGTCTCAGGATATTAATATTTTTCACCTAGCCGAAAAGAACAAAAAAGGCGTTGTGATTGTAATTAACAAGTGGGATTTAATTGAGAAAAATAATAAAACGACTATAGAGTTTACCGATAAGATTAAAGAAAAGTTAGCTCCGTTTACAGATGTTCCAATTGTGTTTACATCGGTTACAGAGAAGCAACGTATTTTTAAAACTATTGAGGCGGCGGCAAAAGTATATATCAATAAAACGAAGAAAATACCTACTTCTAAGTTAAACGATATTTTGTTGCCAATTATAGAGAAAACGCCTCCACCAGCAATGAAAGGTAAGCACATTAAGATTAAATACATTACGCAGATTAACGCTTCATCACCCATGTTTGCATTCTTCTGTAATTTGCCTCAATATATTAAGGAGCCTTATAAGCGCTTTATAGAAAACAAATTGAGAGAGCATTTTGATTTTGAAGGAGCACCTATTCAATTGTTTTTTAGACAGAAATAGTCCGTAGTCCATGGTCAATTGTCCATAGTCTATTGACAATGGACAACTTTTTAATCAACTCATTCATTAACAAAAAATAAAAAGACATGAAAAAATTATTCACCATTTCTATCATCGTAATTGCTTTAGGATTTACGGCTTGTAATAATGATAAAAAAACTGAGGCAGAAATAGATTCTTTAAATAAAGCTGCTGCCGATTCTTTATTAAATGCTGCATTAGCTGATACCACTGTTACCGACTCTGTAATGGTAGTTGATTCTTTGAAGAAGTAATTTCTAAAACGAAAATTGGAGATTTAAACCTGGCTTTTAAGCCGGGTTTTTTATTTTTTGGATGGCTTTTAAAACAAAATCATCAGCGTTATTAATGGTTCTATAAAAACCTTCGTCGCCAAAATAGTATTTGGCTAGTAATGCTTTAATTTGGGTAGAAATAACTTGTCTAGAGATAGTCGCATTTTTTAAGTTAACTTCTAATTTCTTGTTGGTACAATATTTTAGGAACAGATTATAATCTTGAGCACTTAAGTTAAACTGATTTACAAAATCGGCAGCGTTAGCGTAATTTGATGGCTTTATTTTTTTGGTTAATTGGTTATACACATAATCGTTAACCAATCCTTTAGCAATTACATTCTTAAAAAAAGGAGTAACCATAGTGGTATCAAGCGGTATAAAAATATCGGGTAAAATACCACCACCACTATAAACAGTTCTGCCTTTGGCGGTTTTAAATTTAGTAGCTTTTATAAAAAGCGTGTCTTTTAGTGTGCTATCTAAAGAAGAATAATCGCCATGATTATATCTATTGTTGATCTCCTCATAATAGGCGTCTTTTCCATTGGCATAAGATTTTTGAATAGACCTACCAGACGGGGTATAGTATCTTGCAATGGTTAGATTCATGGCAGACCCGTCATCAAAAGCAAATTGTTCTTGTACTAATCCTTTCCCAAAAGATCGTCGGCCTATAATGGTGCCACGGTCTAAATCTTGAATAGCGCCTGCAACAATCTCACTTGCCGAAGCAGTGCCTTCATCAACCAATATAATTAATTTACCGCTTTCAAAAATTCCATTTGCTGTAGCCGTATAATCTGTACGTGGCTCATGCAAGCCTTTGGTAAAAACAATTAACTTGTCGTTAGGTAAAAACTGATCCGCAATGGAAGTTGCAGCACTTAAATAACCACCACCATTACCTCTTAAATCTAAAATTAAATTGGTGATGCCTGCTTTTTTTAGTTTGGTTAAATCTTCTTCAAATTCACTATCTGTATTGGCTCCAAAGCGACTTATTTTAATGTATCCAATTTCTTTGGTTAATAAAAAAGCGGCATCAATACTACTAATGGTAATTTTATCTCTAACAATATCAAAGAAAATATTTTTCTGTATTCCTTCTCGTTTTACGGTAACATTAACCATACTTCCTCTTTTACCTCTTAATTTATTAACAATATTTTCGCTTAGCAAACCCTTCGTATTTAACGCCTCTTGGTTTACTTCTATAATTTTATCTCCTTTTTTTAATCCAGATTTATAAGAAGGACCATCTTTTCTAACGTGGGTAACAAAAAGGGTATCGTTTAAGATGTAATATTCAACTCCAATACCTTCAAAATTTCCTTCTAAGCTTTCGTTTTGGTTTTTTGCCTGTATTGGCGGTAAATAAACAGTGTGTGGGTCTAAGCTGTTTAGAATGTCATTAATTGCTAATTCTTCTAGAGAATCTGTATTCAAAGAGTCTACATAATTGTTTTTAATAACCTTTAAAATTTTTGCTATTTTTTCTGTTTTATTAAGAGATAAAGAAGGTAAAATTTTCATTAAACCATTCTCTTTATTGTGCTGGTAGGTAGCACCCAAAACCATTCCAAAAACGGCTACGGCTATTAAAATGAAATATTTTGATGAATTACTTTTATTGCTCATTGATTATACAAAAGAACAAATTTAAAGCTATGAATTTTATGAAAAATAAAAATAAATATTAGTGTTTAATTGAGGATAGATATTTGTTTGTTGATAGATTTATGTAATTATAATGACAATATGTAGCGCATTTTTTGCGGTTTTTTGATGACGAAATCAATATTTTCGTGATTATGCCGATTTTTTAATCTTTAGCTCTTTTTTAATCATTGAAATTTTACCAAATTTGCACCCAAAATATATCCAGAATGATGACCGAAGTTACCGAACAAGATTCTCTATACAACGATTTAGAAAAGAAATCTACGTTAGAAATTTTGAATGACATTAATAATGAGGATAAGAGTGTTGCATACTCGGTAGAAAAAGTTATACCACAAATAGAAGCTTTAGTAAATGAAGCGGTAGTGAAAATGAAAGCAGGCGGAAGACTTTTTTATATAGGTGCAGGAACAAGCGGAAGATTAGGTATTTTGGATGCATCTGAGTGCCCTCCAACTTTTGGAGTATCATTTGATAAAGTAGTAGGGATTATTGCCGGTGGCGATACTGCCATTAGAAAGGCTGTAGAAAATGCAGAAGATGATAAAGACCAAGCATGGATAGACTTGAAGGTTTTCAAGATTACCAAAAATGATGTTTTAATTGGCATTGCAGCATCAGGAAAAACACCATATGTAATTGAAGGATTAAAAAAAGCGAATGAGGTAGGCCTAATTACGGGCTGCATTGTGTGCAATGGTGATAGTTTAGTTGCTGCACAAGCTAAATTTCCTATAGAGGTAATAGCCGGACCAGAGTATTTAACGGGCTCTACCAGAATGAAAGCCGGCACTGCCCAAAAATTGGTATTAAATATGATCAGTACTACGCTTATGATCAAGTTAGGACATGTGGTAGGGAACAAAATGGTTGATATGCAGTTAACAAATCATAAGTTAGTAAATAGAGGTACCCAGATGATTGTTAAAGAAACTGGGTTAGCTTTTGATACTGCAAGCCAATTATTAGAAAAATTTGGCAGTGTAAGAAAAGCTGTTGAAGCTTACATGGCAACATTACAATAAAAATATGCATGAAATAGAACCATATTACAAATGGAGAGACGATTATATAGCTGCTGAGGACGATAAATCTCCATTTTTCCAAACACAATACAACGAGTTTAGTTACGATAAAAAAATTTACAATTATCTCTTGCACCCTCAGTGGGATTATTTTGGATCTGACACGCTATATCTAAAAGTTTTATTTGTTGATTATGAACGTTCTTACGCAATTATTGAATTAATAGGCGAATGGAATGATGCCATTGATAATGATATTATGCTTCTGAAAAGAGAGATTTTGGAATCTATCATCAGTGAAGGAATCAACAAATTTATTTTGATTGGTGAAAATATTTTAAACTTTCATTCTTCAGATGATTGTTATTACGAAGAGTGGTTTCAAGAAATAGAGGACGGCTGGATAGCTGGAATTAACTTTAGAGAACACGTAATAGATGAGTTTAAAAGTAATAATATAGATTACTACATCAACTTTGGTGGCGAGTTAGATGACCTGAACTGGCGACAATTAAAACCTTTACAATTTTATAAAAAGGTAGAAGAACAACTCACCAAAAGATTGGGATAAAAAAAAGAGTAAGTTAAAAACTTACTCTTTTTTTGTTTAGTTAGTTACTTCTATTAACTCTATATCAAAATCTAATATAGAATTAGGAGGGATGGTTCCTCCACTACCAGATGTGCCATAACCAAATCTTGAAGGAATAAATAATCTTATTTTACCGCCTTCTTTAATCAGTGGAACTCCTGTTTGCCAACCTTGTATTACACTTGTTAGTGGAATAGAAAGTGGTGCTGCTACAGTTGCCTGATCAAAAATACCTCCTGTTAATAATCTACCGGTATAAGCCACTTTAACTGTTGATGTTGATAATGGAGTTTTACCTGTTCCTGTAGTTATAATTTGATAATATAAACCTGTAGAATGTTTAATTGCTGTTATTTTATTTGTACTTAAAAAATCTTGGATTAGGCCATCTTCATAAGCTGGTCTATCAACATCATTAGCAATAGTTATTTTAGTATCTAAAATGGCGTTTCCCGGTATAGTGGTATTAAAACCATTTTTGCCATAAGCAAGATAAGACGGTGTAATTATTCTAATAATTGCACCTTTTTTTGCCTTTATCATGGTTTCTCGCCAAGCAATTGGACTAACATAACCTGCATAATTTGATATAGGAATGTAAATAGAGTTTTCAAAGTTTACAGTTTTATTTATAGAGGTAGTTTTTTGAGAAAAACTGACGAATGTAGAGTATTTAACATCTATTCCTGTTCCTGGCGAAATTATTTGATAGTAAAATCCAGTGCTGTCTTTGGTGAAACCTATTAAATTATTGCTTTTAATGTAAGCTTTTATGGTTTCCTCTTCAATTTGTTCTAAACTTCTTGTTTCTTTTTTACAAGAGCTTATAGCTATAAATGCGATAAAGAAAAATCCTAAATATTTATTTGTCATTTTATTTTATATCAATAATTTCAATATCAAAATCTAATACGGTGTTTGGACCAATGGTACTTCCAGCACCGTTAGCGCCATAAGCATACCCACTAGGAATTAGTAAACGAATTTTACCACCTTTTTGTATTAAAGGCACACCAATTTTCCATCCATCAATTACACCTGTTAAAAAAAACTCGAAAGGAGCTTTACTCGCAGAAGAATCAAATACATTTCCATTTAAAAGTCGACCGGTATAGTGTGCTGTGATTCTTGGATTATTACTGTAATTAACATTTCCTGTTCCGGGTTCTATAATTTGGTAATAAACTCCAGATTCGTGTCTTACTGCTGGTATTTTTTTATCGGCAATAAACTTTTTAATAATTTCTTCGTCTTTTTCTAGTTGTTCCTTTGCCATTGTAATAGCGTCTGCATTATTGTTTTTTAAACAAGAACTTAAACTTATAACACTTAAAAATCCAATAATGGTGTAAAATATATACTTTTTCATTTTTATAATAATTTGCAAATTTATCTTTCTTTTTGTCAAAAACTAAATATTAACAATATTTAACTGTTTTTATTAACGGTACGCAAGTGTTGATGATAAAGCTACAGGCAAAAAATATTAGGGATAAATATTGATTTTCTTTGATAATTCATTTACCCAAAGGCCATACATTTTAGCAGATGGATGTAAGCCATCTTCTGCAATTAAACTACCATCAGTTTTTGCCATTCTAGATATTGAAGTAATATCAATAAACTTAATATTTAATTTTTCTGCTTCTTCCTTACATACTCTATTATATACATCAATTTCTTGGGCTATTTGTGCGGCATCTTTATTATTTTTTTTTGCAAAAGGGGTAAATCCCCAATCTGGAATAGACAACACATAAACTTTTTTTGTATCAACACCAGCAAAATTAATAGCCAAAATCAACAATCTTTTAAACTCGGTTCTAAAAATAGCAATATCATAATTTCTGTATTGATTATTTACACCTATCAAAAGCGTAACTATATCGTATTTATTTCTAAAAGTAGTTCTATCTATCGCTTCTAAAAGCTCCGCAGTTGTCCAGCCAGTTTTAGCAACAATTTGTGGCGCACTCACCAAAATAGAATCGGAGTTTAAGGCTTTAGCTAATTGATTTGGGAAGTTTTCTGCCAAGGGTACTGATTCTCCAATGGTATAAGAATCGCCTAAGGCTAAGTAAGAGATTTGTTTAGGTTGCATTAAATTATTTTCGTTTTTAATTGCACTTGTATTTTCTTTAGAGCAAGAACTGAAGGTAAAAATACAAATCAATAAAATAAAGCCGCCAAAAAAAGGTCTAATCATTTTCAATCATTTTCATACTAAAGAGTACGGCAATATGTTGCATTAAGTTTTTTTTGACCTCAGCCATTTCTATTTGTTTGCCTAATTCTCTTTGCAAAGAGGTTACATCTTTATCATCTATGCCACATGGTACAATGTTTTTAAAATATTCTAAATCTGTATTTACATTAAATGCAAAGCCATGCATGGTAACCCATCTGCTGCACCTTACACCCATTGCACAAATTTTTCTAGCAGTAGGTAAGTCAGGGTCTATCCAAACGCCTGTAAAGCCTGTGTATCTGCCAGCAGCTATTCCGTAATCTTTCAAAGTTAAGATTACAGCCTCTTCTAAAGTTCTTAAGTATAAATGGATATCGGTAAAAAAATGATCCAAATCTAAAATAGGGTATCCTACTATTTGCCCAGGACCATGATAGGTAATGTCCCCACCTCTATTAATTTTATAATATGTTGCCTGTTTTTCTTTTAAGCCATTTTCGGACAACAATAAATTTTCTGGCTTGCCACTTTTCCCTAACGTATAAACGTGTGGGTGTTCAACAAATATTAAATGATTTGTTGTGGTTGTTTGCTCATCGGGCTGGTTTCTGTTTTTAGTTTTTAAAGCAACGGTACTAGAGAATAATTCTTCTTGTTTAGCCCAAGCTTGGTTGTAATCTAGTAAACCCCAATCCTTAAAAATAACTTCTTTATTCTTCATCATCCACAAACAAAACCTAACATGTAATTATCTAACTTTTCATAATTAACGGTAAACTGATGTGCTATGTTTTCTTTTTCAATTTTAGCCGATAAACTTCCTTTTTCTCGATATACAAAATCTTCTAAATGAATATGATTTTTAAAGGAGGTTTCTTTTTTCCCATTTAACTTATAAAGTGCTTCTTTAGCACACCAGCAAACATACAGCTGTTCTATTTGATGATCTGGATTGATGAAGCTTAATTCCTGATTGTTTAAAAATTTGTTTTTAACCCGCTCTATTTTTTCTTTAATTATTTCAATATCAATACCTACTTTTTTTGTCTTACTAACCATAACTGCAGCATATTCATAAGAGTGACTTAAAGAAATATGATGCGGATGGTTTATTAAAATGGGTTTGCCGTTTTCATCTGCTTGGCAATCTATATATTGGTTGGTATTTAACATTTTTCTCAGAAGCACTCTTGTGGCTAACCAATGTAAATTTCTTTTTTCTTTACTTAACGAGCTTAAAAGCTTTAATTCATGTTCTTTAAGTTGTAATCTGGCCATTAAATCTTCAGGAGATTCAGTAATTTTCCATAAACCTATTGCTGTATCTGTATTGATATTTTCGAGGAAAGTAAGTGGCATTTTTAAAATTAAAAAATATTGTCAAAATTATTTTAAATAAATCATATTTTAGGCAAAAGCAAAAATTAATCAAATGATACTTTCAGATAAACTAATTTTAGAAGAAATTGAAAAGGGAACAATAGTAATAGAACCTTATAATAGAGAATGTTTAGGTACAAATTCTTACGATGTACATCTAGGGAAGTATTTGGCTTGTTATGTAGACCGCGAGTTAGATGCCAAAAAACATAATGAGATAGCCCATTTCGAGATTCCAAATGAAGGTTTTTTATTGCAACCAAACACCTTATATTTAGGAGTTACCTTAGAGTACACAGAAACCCACCAACATGTTCCTTTTTTAGAAGGCAAATCTAGCACAGGCAGATTAGGTATAGATATACACGCCACCGCAGGAAAAGGAGATGTAGGCTTTTGTAATACATGGACCCTAGAAATTTCTGCTACCCAGCCCGTACGTATTTATGCAGGTATGCCTATTGGCCAGTTAATATATTTCGTTGTAAATGGCGAAATTGAAACGCTTTACAACACTAAAGGCAATGCCAAATACAATAACAAAACAACAAAACCCGTTGAAAGTATGATGTGGAAAAATCAATTCTAATTTCCTCATTAAACTTTAATAACTTTTCAAAGTTTAATAGATATTAAGCTTTAAGTATTTCCTCCTATGAAAAATAAATTAATTGTAATATCATCAATAGTAGTATGTTTCTTTATTTCATTGGGATTTGTTGCGGATGATGATTTACTGAAAAAGTTACTCGAAAACTTCTCTACTTATCAACAGAAAAATATTCAAGAGAAAGTTTATTTACATACAGATAAGCCCTATTATTCTATAGGCGACGATATTTGGTTTAAGGCGTACGTTGTAGATGCACAATTTTTAACGCCATCGCCACTAAGCAGTATTCTAAACGTAGATTTAATTAATCAGAAAGATAGCATCAAGAGAACATTAAGAATACCATTAGTCGCCGGTTTTGGATACGGTAATTTTAAATTAACAGATTCGCTAGAAGAAGGAAATTACAGACTGAGAGCTTACACCACTTGGATGCGTAATTTTGGAGATGATTTCTTTTTTGATAGAACAATTAAAATTGGAAATTCTTGGTCTAATCAAGTAATCACCACGGTAAACTACGAATTTGCCAAAGAGGGAAATAACGAAAAAGTGACCGCTTTAATCAACTACAGCAATATTGAAGGCTTCCCTTATGCCAATAAAGAGGTTAATTATAATGTTGTTTTAGACTTTAGAAACTTAGCCAAAGGAAAGGCAATAACAGATAGTAAGGGAAACGTAACCATAAATTTCACTAACGATAAACCCTTTCTAGCTAAAACCGGAAATTTAAATACCACTTTAAAAATTGCCGAAAACACCGTTGTAAATAAGCAAATTCCTATAAAGGGAACATCTAGCGATATAGATGTTCAGTTTTTTCCAGAAGGTGGCGATTTGATAGAAAATAACAGAGGAAGAGTTGCTTTTAAGGCTGTTGGATCAGACGGATTAGGGAAAAAAGTAAGCGGCTATGTGCAGGATTTGGAAGGAAATAAAGTTGTTAATTTTGCCAGTAAACATTTAGGAATGGGTGTTTTTACACTTATGCCATTTTCTAGCACTCAGTTAGAAGCGGTGGTAACTTTTGAAGATGGTTCTGTAAAGAAAATTAAACTTCCAGCAATAAAAGCGGAAGGTATTAATGTAAGTATAAATTCAAATTATCAGGATTCTATTCTGGTAAAGGTGAATGCCAATGCTGTATTCTTAGAAAAGAATAAAGGTAAAACATACACGGTTGTAGCACAAAATAGTGGAACGGTTCTTTTTACTGCTAAATCTGCTTTAAATGCGACAAGCTTTGCCACCAAACTACCAAAAATAAGATTTCCATCTGGCATTACCCAGTTTACACTATTTAATGAGTTTATGCTTCCAGTATCAGAAAGGCTAATATTTATTGCACCTAAAGATACATTGGCTATAAACTTAATAACAGATGAACAGGAGTATAAGCAAAGAGGAAAAACTAAAATGAGTATATCTGTAAAGAATCCTAATGGAAAACCAACTATTGGCTCTTTTTCTATGTCGGTTGTTGATGAGAATTTAGTAAGTACAGAAGAAGAAAAAATACATACTATTTTCACCGATTTATTATTAGTATCCGATTTAAAAGGGCACATAGAAAACCCTAACTATTACTTCACCAATATTAATGAAGAAAAATTATACAATTTAGATGTATTAATGATGACCCAAGGCTGGCGAAGGTTTAAATGGCAAAATATCACAAACAATTCTTACCCTTTATTAAATTATAAGCCAGAAAAAACCTTATCTGTAAGCGGACGCGTAACACAAGGTAGAGATAAACCAGTTGTTGGCGGCACAGTAACTTTGTTTTCATCAATCGGTCAGTCTTTTCTATTACAAGCCAAAACAAATGATTTGGGCGAGTTTAAAATTGATAGCCTTTATTTTCCAGATAGCACAAAGTTTGTAGTACAAGCCCGTACTAATAAAGGCAATAAAAATGTAGATATTGAATTGTATAATAATCCGTTACAAATTGTTACTCAAAACCCTAATTGGCCAGAGTTAAGCATCAACATCAATCAATCTATGTTAGCTTACTTAAAGAACAGCAAAACTCAATATGAGGCATGGTTAAGAAATGGCACAGTTTCTAGATCTATTATGCTAGGCGAAGTAAGAGTAGTAGAAACTAGACCAGTAGCAGAAAATTCTACCAATTTAAACGGCGCTGGTAACGCAGATAAAGTATTTACAGAAAAAGACTTGCAAAATGTTTTTTCTATACAACAAGCTATACAAGGCCGTGTTGCAGGTTTAAATTTTATCGGTAATATTCCATATATTAGAAATCAACCTGCACAGGTTATCATGGATGGCATGTTTGTAGAGGCAGATTTTTTAACAACAATTCCACCGCAAGATGTGGAGAGTATAGAAATATTAAAAAGTATAGCTTACACTGCAATTTATGGTTCAAACGGAGGTGGCGGTTTAATTATTATTACCACCAAAAGAGGTAAATCTAATTACTCAACAAACACTTATGCTCCCGGCTTGGTTACATACAACCCGATTGGTATTTTTGAGCCTAAAGAATTTTATGTGCCTAATTATGAAATTTCTTCAACCAATGCAAACACTGCCGATTTAAGAACTACTATCTACTGGAATCCAAAAATTATTACAGACAGTATTGGAAAAGCAAAGGTTGAGTTTTATAACGCCGATGGAAATGGAAATTATAAAATAATTTTGGAGGGAATGGATTTAAATGGTCATATTGGGCGTAAAGTAATTAGGTACAAAGTAACTCCTTAATATTTACTTCATCTATTTGTAACCATTATAAAAACCAATTTTAAATGAATACTTTAAAAATTACAGTACAAGACGCCGTAGCTATTATTTCTCTAGACCACGGAAATTCTAATGCCATAAACGGAGAGATGATTATCGATTTGAAAAAAATATTTAAAAATATAGAAGCAGATGAAACCGTAAGAGGTGTGATTTTAACTGGTAAACATGGTTTTTTTAGCTCTGGACTAGATTTAATAGAACTTTACGATTATAACGAAGAACAAATAAAAGATTTTTGGGTGCAATTTTTAGATTTAGTAAAATCTTTAGCCCTTTTCAAAAAACCTTTGATAAGTGCAATTAGCGGCCATAGTCCTGCTGGTGGTTGTGTTTTAGCCGTATGTTCAGATTATAGAGTAATGGCGCAAGGCAAATATATTATTGGTTTAAACGAAGTCCCTGTAGGTATTATAGTACCCAATAGTATTTTTGAGATTTATGCCTTTTGGATAGGTAAACGTAAAGCTTACCAAAATTTATTAGAAGGTAAATTAATGGGAGCAGATGAAGCGTTAAGCATAGGTTTAATTGACGAAGTTGCACCTATAGAATCATTAATGACCGTTGCCTTAAACAAAATGAAAACTTACATTTCATTTGATAGCACAACTTGGCAAGAAAGTAAATTGAATTTAAGACAAGATTTAATAGCAAGTCTATCGGCAGATCAAACGCCATCACTAGAAAAAATGTTAAAACAATGGTGGGCACCAAGTACACGTTCTGTATTAAATACCATTATTAAAAACCTACAGGCTAAGAAGAAATAACAAAGATTATTTCATTCTTAGCCTCTTCATAGAAACCAATTAATCGTTTAGCTCTTTGCTAAACCAATAAACCATTTAAAAAATAAACCATGTATAATCAACCCATGTTAAGAGAAAACTCCTTAAAAGGAAAAACCTATGTAGTTACTGGTGGCGGTACCGGTCTCGGAAAATCTATGAGTACTTATCTGTTAGAGCTAGGGGCAAACGTGGTAATCACATCTCGTAAGTTAGATGTTTTAGAAAAAACAGCGCTAGAGCTAGAAGAAAAAACAGGTGGAAAAGTTTTAGCCGTAGCTTGTGATGTAAGAGAAGCAGACCAAGTAGAAAACGTGTTAAAAGCAACTTTAGATAAATTTGGAACGGTAGATGGTTTATTAAATAACGCGGCAGGTAACTTTATTTCACCTACAGAAAGGTTATCCGCCAATGCTTTTAGCTCCATTATAGATATCGTTTTAAAAGGAACAGTTAATTGCACCTTAGCATTTGGAAAACACTGGATTAAAGCCAAACAACCTGCCGCAATTTTAAATATTGTAACTACTTATGCATTTACTGGTTCTGGTTATGTAGTTCCATCTGCATGTGCAAAAGGTGGCGTTATAGCCATGACAAAATCTTTAGCCGTAGAATGGGGACATCACCAGATTAGGTGTAACGCTATTGCTCCAGGACCATTTCCAACCAAAGGCGCCTGGGACAGATTATTACCTGGCGATATGGCTAAAAAATTCGATTTTAAAAATAGAGTTCCGTTAAAAAGAGTAGGCGACCACCAAGAATTAGCTAACCTAGCAGCTTATTTATTGTCAGATTTTTCTGGCTACATCAACGGCGAAATTATAACTATAGATGGTGGCGAGTGGTTACAAGGTGCAGGACAATTTAATGGCTTAGAAATAGTAACAGATGAAATGTGGGATGGCCTAGAACAAATGATTAGAGGAACAAAAGGAAGTTAGTTAACCGATAAATTTTTATGGGGTTCCCCCCGAAAAAAAATCGGGGGGCGGGCTTTACAAGGCTACACTTTGTTCCGGTACTGCGTACTGTCGTTGCACTCCACCTTTCCAATCCCTAACCCAGCTTAGAGAAAGCTACTAAGCGGTATGTAATTAGTTAATTAACCTGATTATGGAATTTAAAAATAAAATTACCTCATACTCTTAATTAGTTGTATTAATTTAAAAACAAATGGGGTATTAAAACTAAGATTTATTGATAATATTTTATTCGACTTATATTATCCCATTTTCTCATTACAGCTTTTACAGATACCAAAGGCAATCAAATTCAATTTTTGAGCTAAATAGCCATTAGGCAAAGTAATGGGCGGTATTTTTAATTCATCTATGCAAAATACATTGAGACATACAGTACAGTTAAAATGGAGGTGTTCGTCATGATGCTCTTTTTCGCTACAGGAAGAAGAACATAAAGCATAATTTGCAGTACCATTAATATTTAAAACCTTATGGATAATTCCTTTCTCCTCAAAAGTGGCCAAAGTTCTATAAAGAGTTACCCTGTCAACATTCTTCCCCAACATCCCTTCTAAATCTGGTTGAGAAATTGCCGATTCATGAGATTTTAAAATTTGAAGAACGGTAATGCGAGTACTCGTTTTTTTTAACTGGTTCTTTTCTAATAATTCAATAAATTGTTGGTTATTATTCACTTTACAAAAGTATAATAATTACTTGCCCTTTTTTATGGGATAATGTAAAAATACATTAGCAATAAAAAAATATTTGCTTTAGATAAATATTAAATGCAACTTTGTTACAGTGAGTTTAATCCTGTTAAAAGATGTAAAAAAAATAATTAAGTTAGCAACAGCTGTGTTATTACTTGTTGTAATTTCATATACAACAATCTACCAAGCTTTTCATCAGCATACCTCAGTAAAAAAAAATAATAAACATTCGGCGTTAAAGTCTTATCAAACTAGCGTTGATAAAGAACCTTGTTCATTGTGTGATTTTGCCCAAAATTATAATAACTGCTTTATTGAATGCAATCAGGGCAATTACAAATTGGTAATATATTATATTAAATCTGTTCAGATTAATGGTTTTTATTATAAGACCACTAATAAATGGTTATTTCCCCCCTCTAACAGTCCTCCCTTGGGTTAAATTAAACCTAAAGCTCAATAAATCAAATTTTTATTTCATTGTCAATTATGAATAGCAGCATTCCTACAAATTTTGAGGATTGGAAGTATTGCATCACAAAAAAATGTGGCTTGCAATTAAGTCAATCTTTTTTGCAACAACGTATCCAATCTTTAGAAAACAAAGAAGATTTACAAACCAAAGCCTTTATTGGTTTATACGGCGAGGCGCAATATCAAAATACACTAAGCTGGTTTAAAATGGCTTCACAATTTATTAATTAACACGTTTCTTTATGTTACAAGCAATAGGATTAACAAAAAAGTATCAAAACCAAACCGCCTTAAACAACCTTAACTTAACAGTAGAGAAAGGGGAAATATTTTGCCTGCTTGGTCAAAATGGAGCGGGTAAAACCACCACCATCAATTTGTTTTTGGGCTTTACAGATGCTTCATCTGGCGAAGCCAAAATAAATAATATAACGGTAAAGCCCAACGATGTGGCCACCAAAAAATTTGTGGCTTACATACCAGAAGTGGTACAGCTCTACGGCAATTTAGATGGCATAGAAAATTTAGACTTTTTTAGTCGATTAGCGGGTTTTAAGTACAGCAAAGAAGTTTTGACGGGTTTTTTAGCTAAAGCTGGTTTACAAAGCGAGGCACATCAAAAAAGATTATCAACCTACAGTAAAGGCATGCGCCAAAAAGTAGGCATCGCCATTGCCATTGCAAAAAATGCCGATTTAATATTAATGGACGAACCTACCAGTGGCTTAGACCCTAAAGCTACCGCCGAGTTTACTAAAATTTGTAAGGATTTAGCTGCCGATGGTAAAACCATTTTTATGGCAACGCATGATATTTTTAATGCGGTAAACGTAGGGACAAAGATTGGGATTATGCGGCAAGGAGAATTGGTACATACCGTAAGTACCAATGATATTACCGCAACAGAATTACAACAATTGTATCTAGAAACCATATAGCTTTATGCAAACAATCATCAAACTAACTTTTATTAACGCTTGGCGAAGCCGGCATTTGCAAATTTTTGCTGGCATATTAATTATCGCATTTTTTGTAAGTGCTATCAATAGTGTATTGGTATTAAAAGCCAAGGAAAAACAGTTTGAAATGGCCAGGCAAGAAGTGCGAGAAGCTTGGCTTAACCAAGGGCCACAAAATCCTCATAGCGCTGGGCATTATGGACATTATGTTTTTAAGCCAGTTTATGGAGTGCAAACGTTGGATAATGGCATTGGGCAATTTGCCGGTTCGGTATTAAGATTAGAAGCCCATGCGCAAAACGATCCCAAATTTAGTGCAGCAGAAAGCCGAACTGAGAGTAGTCGCTTTGCCGAAATTAGCTTCAGTTGGTTATTACAAATACTGATGCCTTTATTTATTATTCTGCTATGTTTTAACGCAGTAAGTGCAGATCGGGAACAGGAAAATTTAAAACTTTTTGTGGCTCAGGGTATCAGCAATAAAAATTATTTAGGTGGTAAAATTACCGCTAATTTTTTAGTGATTGTTTTCTTAGCATTGCTTGGCTTAATTATTCAATGGGGAGTATTAAAAGTGATGGCAAATGCTACCACAACGGCTCAAGATGTTTTACACAGCGCTGTGTGGTTTGGCGTTTATTTATTATACTTTTTAGTGCTCATTACCTTATCCGTATTGAGCAGTGCTTGGGTTAAGAGTAGTAAAAACTCTTTATTGCTCCAAATATCTGCTTGGGTTTTACTGATTGTTATAATGCCAAAATTGATGGCAAATATTGGCACACAAATATACCCCATGAAGCAAAAAACCGCTTTTTCTAAAGCGTTAAGAACGGATAGAGAAAAAGGAATTGATGGACACAATCCTGCTGATGAACGGGGCAAACAATTTGAAGATTCTTTATTAACAAAATATAAAGTAGATTCTTTGAGCCAATTACCAGTAAATTCCGATGGTTTAATGATGCAAGCTGATGAAGATTATGCCAATATGGTTTATGATAAACATTTTGCCCGCATCAGAAATTTGATACAACAACAAAACAGCATCAGTAAATATGCTTCGGTAATTAATCCATTTTTGGCTGTCAGAAATTTATCTATGGGTTTATCGCAAAGCGATTATCAACATCAATTAAAGTTTGTAGCTGATGCAGAATTATACCGGCGCTATTTAATCAACAACCTCAATTCGGAAATGGCTTACGGTGGTAGTAAAACTGGAGAGTGGGACTGGACAGTAGATGCTAAATATTGGGAAACCGTAAAAGATTTTGACTACGCTAGGCCTTCTTTTGCATGGAGCATCAAAAATTATATTTATGAAGCGGCCATGTTGCTTTTATGGACGCTAATTTCTGCCTTGTTTTTTGTATTTACTGTTAAAAAAATGAAACTATTGTAGCCATGCTCAAAACATTATTTTTCTTCGAATGGAAATTATTGCTTCGCAATAAAATATTATTGATCGCATTAATCATTTTTACTGGCATTGCCTTTGTCAGTTTAAACAAAGGCGTACAATATTATCATGTTACTAAAACAGAAGCAGATACCGTAAGGGTACAATCGCAAAGGGCATACGATAAACTGAAAATTGCATTTGATACCACCGACTTTAGTAAACCGGAAGAAGCAAGAATTGAAGGCGTGTGGATGGTAGATTGGAGCTTATGGGAGTTTGCAGTTAAATCAGAAAATCCATTGTCTATCCTAAGTATCGGGCAAAACGATGTTCACTCCAAAATAAAAAGAACCAGATTTGCTACCGAAATTTTTAGTGGCGAGCAGGATGAATTTAAAAACCCTGAACAACTGCTTACTGGCAATTTAGACCTTAGCTATTTTATCATATTCTTGTTTCCACTATTGTTTATCGCCATCAGTTACAACACCGCATCGGCAGATGTAGAAAGTGGCGTATATAAATTTTTGGCAACACAAAACTTCAGCTTAAAAAATATGATAACGGCAAGGGTTATTTTTAAATGGCTAATTAGTTTGTTGCCTTTTTTAATAGTTGGTATTACAGCATTGTTCATCGTTAACGGTTATCAAAACTTTACGTTAGGTGCCTATTTTCAATGGATGTTTATTGCACTATTGTATGTTACGTTTTGGTTGGTTTTAGTTTTGTTTATCATCAGCCGTGGCTATACCTCTATGATCAATGTGCTAAGCATGGTGGGGCTATGGTTATTATTGTTAGTAGCCATCCCGGGTATACTCAATAGCTGGTTTCAGTATAAATATCCTACCAATACACAGCAACAGATTACACGTTTACGTGATGAAAAATCTAAAGTTTACGAATTGCCATTAACTACTCATAAAGCATTTTTTAAAAACCAATTTCCTAAGCTTATTGTAGATACTTTGAAAACAGACACCATGCTGCTTAAATGGTATAGTGGAGCTATAATGGCGTTGCAAAAAGAAAAGCAGGTACTTGATGCAATACACCACAACGCAAAAAAACAAAGTGATAAAGAAGAATCTTTGTTTTGGATAAACCCAATTGGAGGCACCATGAGGGCACTAAGCAGCATTAGCGGATCTACTTTAAAACAACAGCAAGATTTTGAAAACCATTTGATGGAATTTAAACAACAGCGAGCGGCTTATCTTATTGCAAACCACGCCAGTAAAAAACATTTTGGTAAAGCAGAATTTGCTGGAATGAAAACTTATCAACCTGCAAAATTGGTACATCAACCGATATTACAGTTTATGCTGCCTTTAAGCTTGTTGATGGTCTTATTTGCGGTAGGTATAGTGGTTGGAAAAAAACAAATAAAAAGATGATAAATAACTCATAATATGATGTCATCATAATTGGTGGCAGTTATGCCGGTCTTTCTTCAGCAATGGCTTTAGGTAGTAGTATGCGTAAAGTTTTAATCATTGATAGTCGCAAACCTTGCAACAGGCAAACGCCACATATCCATAATTTTATCACACACGATGGTGAAACACCCGCAGCTATTGCACAAAAAGCAAGGGAGCAAGTATTAAAATATCCCACAATTAAACAGATTAATGATACAGTACTATCTTTCAATAAAACCGAATATGGGTTTAATATTACAACAGCCAATAATGCAGCGTCTAACACAAAGAAAATAATATTTGCTACAGGGGTTAAAGATATCAGTCCTGAGATAAAAGGCTTTGCCGATTGCTGGGGAATATCTGTTTTGCATTGCCCTTACTGCCATGGTTACGAAGTAAAAAATATGCCCTTGGGTATTATTGCTAATGGCGATGTGGCTTTCGAAATGTGTAAACTTATTTTCATTGGAGTAAAGATATTACCTTGCTTTGTGATGTAAAATACTTGTTTATTGAGCAACAATATGTAGAACTAACAAATCATGATGTTAAAATCGTTGAAAAACAAATAGCGCAATTGGTACACAACAATGGTTAAATCAAATTTATCGAGTTTAAAGATGGTCCAACCCAAAACTTAGTAGCTATTTTTTCTCGACTAGCATTTGAGCAGCATACCAATATTCCCGAAACTTTAGGATGTACAATAACGGAACAAGGTTTCTACAAATTGATGCAATGCAAAAAACAATTGTTGCAGGTATTTATGCAGCAGGTGATTGCACTACTATGATGAGAGCTGTGTCATTTGCAGTTGGTATGGGCACTGTAGCTGGCGCAGTTGCGAATAAAGATTTAATTGATGAAAGTTTTTAAAATGAAAAGTAAACTGATTGCCCTTATATCCCTTTGTGTTTGCAAATTAACTCTCGCACAAAATAATATTGAACATCCAGTTGGTGAAGTTGATTATGTTTTTTTGTTACTAGATAAAAAGGATACTACACTAATCAATAAGCTTCAATCATCAGGATTAACAATCGCCATTAAATGGCAAACACCTCATGTAAACAAAGGTAATACAGGCATCCCTCAGCTTTTAAAAAATAAAGAATTTTACAGTTTGCCAATTCAAACTGGATTTTAAATAACAAATATTAAAGAAATAATTTTAGATATGAAAGTAAATTGTAAAAACTATTTTATAAAAAACAGAAATTTATTGCTGATGGTCAATTGTGTCTATTTAAGTTTATTTTAAATTAAAACTTTCAATAACAAATAAAACGTAGAAGATGAAGTTACTAGTAAGAATAAAATAGCAGCAAAGTATGTTTTCTTATCTAAAGAAAGAGGATGCTTAAATAAAATAGCTACCGTAAGCATGGTTGATAAATTTAAAAGTATCCCTGTATTTACCAATATAAAATTAAAGGTTCCACTAAAAAGAATAATGATGGTAATTGCATATTGTAAAAGTATAGCCCTGTATGGAATTCTCTCTTCATCTTTATGATCAAACCACTTTAACAACCTAACATCATTACCCATTCTTTCAATTACTCTGGGTCCAACCCATACCATGGCGCTTATGGTTGATAAGAGTAGTACACATATAATAATAGAAATAATTTCTCCTCCGCTCTTGCCGAATAATTGAGAAGCGGCAAGTTCTGAAGCTTCTAAAACCCCTTGTAATTTTTTTAATGCTACAACCTTTAGAAACACATAATTGAGAAGTAGATACAAAGACCCAACAATCAACGTACCTGCTAAAATAGATAATTTGATATCGGTACCAGGTTTTTTTAACTCATTAAAAATATATACACTGGCATTCCAACCAGAAAAAGCAAAAGCTACATATACCAGTGAGCGTGAAAAACCTTCAGTAAAAAATAGGTCAATTGAAGGTAAATCATTGTTAAAATTGTTGCCACTATCCTTAGCCCAAAATCCTACTATAATAAACAGGAGAATTAAAACAATTTTAAATGTAGTGGTAACAAGTTGAAACTTGCTGCTTGTTTTGATACTAAAAAGATGGAAAATTGTAATGATGCTAATTATAGCTATTGCAGTTATGTTTCCGTTTGCAGTCTTAAAAAAAATACTGAAATATGCACCAAAGGCTAAAGCCGCTAAAGCAACCGGAGCAGCAAAACCAGAAATGATAGATACTATACCGCCAATTAATCCTAAAGTAGGATTCCAAGCTTTTGTTAAAAAATGGTATTCGCCGCCATAACCAGGATAAAGTTCTGCTACTTTACTATAGCATATACCTCCACATAGTGCTACAATTGCCCCTAATATCCATACAATTAAAATCGCATTTGCATCAGGTATATCTGCCGCCTGGAAACCAATACTGGTAAATACACCTGTACCTACCATATTGGCAATCACTAGTGCTGTGGCTGTTGTTAAGGATACTTTTTGGTTAGATGCCAAATTATTGCTTAGTTTTCAATATTGCCTTTAACAACTCATAAGACCGTTCGCTACTGTCTTTTTCTAGGTAAGAATTTCTTAAATTTTTATAATTATTTAAAGCATAAACAGCTCTATTATAAATGGCACTATCTGTAGCTGTTGTTTTGTATCCTTTGGGTATTGCATACACAAAATGTCCATCTTCTTTAGTAAAAACCGGAATTTGAAAAAAATCTCTCTTCACAAATTCTTTAGTTCTATCATTTTCAATTGATGCATTGGTAAAAAAAGTTACTGCATGTTCTGGGTACCCAAATAGGTAACCATAAGCTCTAAACCTATCGTATTTATACTCATACTCAGTAGTATTAATTAGTATTTCTGGAGATGTGCCCGGTACAAATCCAAACTGACTAAAAAAAGTTTGATTGACATTGAGTAAAGAATCTATTAACGAGGGTCTGTAAACAGAAATCTGCATGATCCTCTTATCTTTTTGATTGATTTTGAAAGGATTGATGATAAATTTTAAATCATCAAATTGCAAAGCATTCACTACTTTTTGGTATCGCTTTAATTTTTGTAAATCTGTAGAAGCTAAATCTACCACATCTCTCAGCCCTCTTTTACTGGTATCGGCATTTGCTAAATTGAATGAAATCGTAGCCACACTACTCATGGGTTTAAGCCTACTGCTGATGGTGTAAATTCCTTCGTAGTCTAGGGCTAATAATACAAGCGAATCTGCCAATTTTTTATCTTCAGTAGATAATTTTTGATAATAGTTATTTATTGATTTTGCAGGTTTTACAACTGCACATGATGCTAAGAATAAAAATTGTAGCAATAACAAATAAGAGATGTTTTTTTTCATTATTAATGAGTTGAATATTAAAATAAAATAGAAAAGGAGGTATTAATATGTTGTCTATCCCCAAAATCTTTTCCATTGGGTTGTAAATCTTGTGGATTTGTATTTATAATTGAAGCTTTAAATTGATAAGATACATTAGCGCTTTGCGGCTTCAATAAACACGAAGCCGATAAACCGTAATTTAAATAAGCAATGCTATTAAACAAATAATCTGGCCTTACCAATATTTCTGATAGTTGCGTAGGCCTACCAATTGCAATGTCTTTTCGCAAATTTATATTGTAACCTAAATTTGGACTAAAATTAAAACTAAACTTATTATTCATTGTATAATTTACAAAAGCAGATGCATTTGTAAATAGATTGCTGGTAAACCAATCGGTTTTGGCAATACCGTCAAAATAATTTAAGTAAGAAAATTGAGGTTCTATCTTTACTCCAAACATTATTTTATCGTTCGTTTTTATCCAAAAAGAAAAGTTTGTATTTACTCCAGAAAAATAAAAAGCAGGGTTGTAGGCATCAAACACAGGGTCAAAACCAGAGCCATCTCTAAAATAAGCCAATGCAGAAATTTGATAACCTTTACGAGATAATTTTTTCTGAAAGTTGATATACAAATTGGCATAAGTTTCATCTAAACCACCTTCAAAAACTGGTAAACTTACACCTTGAGTAACATCTTCTGTATTAAAACCATAATCTGCATCCACATATAATAAAGTAGAAGAAGATGCTTGATAAGTATAATTTAAGCCAGCACCTAATAAACTTCCTTTCAACAATCTTTCGGCAGTAACAATTGGACCTTGTGAAAAAGTACCGTAACCTCTCAATCGATATAATTGTGGATTATTGGTAGAGAAATTACCTATCTCATTAACCTCATTTTTATTTTGATAACTAAATTTTACCCCAAATAAATGTTTTTGACTTAGCTGATAAGAAATAAAGGGCTTTAGTAATATAGTTCTGTATCTATACAACGGTTTTGGGTCTGCACTTCTAGCGCTTTGCTCTGTTAAATAATCCAATAGTAAACCAGTATTCCATTTGTTGTTTTTTAACGGAATACTTACTTGCAAACTGGTTGCTAGTTGGTCTCCTAACCAGTCGCCAGCTAAGGTATCGGCCCAAATAAATGGATTACCATCATAAGGGCGGGCAACATGGCTGTAGGCAACCTCTTTGTTATTTAGTTTTTGATAAGAGAAATTACCATAAAAATGCCAATTACCGTATTTTTTTAAGCCTTCTGATGCAAAACCATATAGTAATTCTTTAGTTGCTTGCTGAGGTCTTTTAAAAGAACCCTGTGTTTGCAAGAAAGTAAAGCTAGCACTACTATAATCAGCTATAGAATCTAATTTAATTAAGCTTAAATTTTTAGTTTGCTGCCAAACATTTCCATTAAAGCCGTTTTGAAAAAGTAATGTGCTATCGGTAGCATTAACCTGTGCCATTGCCGGAAATAACCCGGCAATAAACAACAGGTTGCACACACTAAACCAAAACTTATTTTTAAAAATGAACTTCATTATCTTTTAAGCATCAAATTTTTTTTTGATTTTCTTAGCATTATTTTATTGCTATATCCTCATAGTTTATAGTTTAAATAATTCTTTAAAACTAAAATCCTTTAGGTTTTGGAGTACTTAGTTTTATAAAATCGTTTGTAGTATTATTGGTGTCTTGTAGCACTCTTCTGCCACCAATAGTGCTGCTGGTTTTTCTGATAAAACTTTCGCCCGTGTAGGTTGAAGTTGCAAAAACAAACCCTGCATCTAAAGCAGCCGGAATTCTTTTATAACTACCACTAGACGCATCTCTTAGCGCTTCAAACGAATCAATTATCATCGAGTTTGGGATTTTGATACGTTCTGGAAGTGTGCTTCCTGGGATAGCAGATTTTTCTAAAGTGTTAAAATTATCGATTTTAAAAATAACCAAGCTTGGGCCAAATACTGGCATCAACCAATCAAAACCTCCAGTAAAATATAACTTTTCTAGGTTTGGTACATTAGGCGCATCAGCATCACGATTATCAGGACGCTCGTTAAAAGTTTCCCAATCTGCAGCTGATAAATCTACTGGACTATTTGGGTTTAAAGTAGCTTCTTTATGGTTTACGCCATCTTGTGCTATTAGAATGCTTTTGCCAGGAGCAAGTGGTCTTTGTTTTCCCGTTCCCGGAATTCTCCATACATTATTTGCATAAACATTAGCTTGGTCGTCTTTAAATGGAGTGGGTACAGAAGAGGGATTGATTAATCCTGAAACGCCAAAAATATCTGCTATACATAAATTATCTAAAAAGATGGTATCGGTAGAATTATTATAAATCTCTACAAACTGATCTGAAAAATAAGTACCACCTGAGGGTGTACTTGAGCCTGTGTAGTAAACTTCTTTAATTACTAAACTACCCACGGCAGAGCCTGCTAATCTTAACGAAACATTGTTTACCATGGTAGGCTGAATGTTCACATTATTTTTAATTACGTTAAGTGTAATTGCAGATGATATTCCAGTTAGTGCTAGCGCTTCTGGAGCAGTTAAAGATTTTGAAACCGAAATATCGTAAAAACCCGGAATTAAGTCTGAGAAGTTAGCGTTTCCAGCGGCATCAGTTTTTACTTTTGTTTCTGTTCCATCGGCTTTGCTTACTAATTTTACTTCTACATTTTCTGCATTTTGTGGACTGTAAGAAACTGGGTATAACACATTGATAACCGCGGTTGCCGTTATCACATCATTACCTCTTTTTTTACATCCCCATAAAGAAGATAGCGCCATTACGGCAATAATTGTTACTAATTTAATTGTTTTCATTGTGTTAATTTATTTGTTAAAAGCTTAAAGAAAATTCGGCACCAAAAAACAAAGGCTGGTTTCTGCGTACGTTTGTTTGTGAAATTGTATTGAAATAGGTCCCTTGGTCTGATATGAAGTTATTGATGTAAAAAGAAAAGTCTAAATTCTTTTTAAATTCTTTAGTCATTCTGATATTAAAAAGCCATAAAGGGGGTTGATTGTCTGGATTATTTAAGGTAATAGAAACTACTCTTCTTAAATCAGTAAATGTTGCATCTTCTCTTTGCGCCTCTGGTATATTTACTAGGTTTCCGGCTAAATCTATAAATCCGATAGGGAAATTACTTAGGCTTGCACTTCTTATATTATTTAACCAAACCGTTTGTACCAATCCGGAGAATACAAATTTAAATCCAGGGATATGACTTATAAATCTTAGCGAAGTATTAAACCTTTTACCTACGGAAGCAAATGCGCTGTTATAGATAGCAATTCTATTGGGAGTGATATTACTGAAAACAGCTCTATTTGCATCTATAGCTATTCCATCATCAAATGAATAAGATCTAATGTAAGCTCCACTCACATTGAAACTGGTATTTAACCCTTTGATTTTAGGTGTGTTTACCTGAAACTCTACACCTGTGTTTTCTATGGTTCTGTTGTTTACAGGTACATCAAAAGCAGCATAAAAGGGGTCAATGCGTTGAGGAGTAGGACTTATGAGGGGTGGTGCACCAGCAGGAAAGCTTTCTGCCTTTAATTTTACTACTGGTACCACAACAATATTTCGGTTAAAGCCAAAAGCCCCCGTAGTGTTTTCTCTAAATGCGGTTACAAAACCATTCAATCCTGCTTTTTCATAATCTAATCCAATTTCCATTTTATTGGCTACGCTAGCTCTTAAATTTGGATTATCGGTATTGAAAACACGGGTAGTCATAATCACTAGCCTTTCTGCAGGGTTAACAGCAAAGTAATTGAAGTTTACTAAATCAATAAATCGGTTGCCGGGATATAAAAAGTTTAGAGTAGGTGCTTTTGAAGTGATGCCGTAACCTAATTTGATGTTTAAATTTTTGATGGTTTCAATAGCTAAATTTAATCTAGGAGCTAACACATTGCCAGATTTACCTTGAAGTAGATTTTCAGGCTGTAAAATATCGTACCGTAAGCCGGTTTGTAATGCTATGTTTTTGGAAAATACAGATCCTTTAAATAAACTTTCGGCATAATAAGCAAGTTGCACTAAAGAAGGTATTTCTTCATAACTTCTTGGTCGGTCGCCTACGCTGTAGTTTTGCCTTGGTGGTCTGGTAGGGTCAAACTGTCTGCCCAAACCATTATTTCCATCATTTCTATATTCTGTACCTGCTAAAACTCGATGATTAAATTTTAAATTATTTTCATTCACTGAAAAGTTAAGGGCATTAAACTCTAACCTTCCATAAATATTAGTAACAGAACCATTAACAGCAACACTAGATAAATATTCACTTTCGCCATACCTTGCCACAAGGGTAGTGTCTTTGATAGCAGATGTAACGGGGAATAAATCTCGGGTTACCAATTCTTGGAAATAACTCTTTTGCTTTTGAGAAGTAAAACCAATATCATAGCTCAGGCTACTTATTAATTTATTTTTGATGTTGTATTTTCCATTGCTAATCAATCTAAATCCATTTTCTACGCTTTGGTTCTGACGTTGATTTCTTAAATCTACGGGGTCTAATTTAGTTTCATCGTTTGTGTTAAAAAATGCAAAACGGGTGGTAGTAAATAAGTTTTTAGATTTCAGCCAGTTTTTAGACCAGCTGATTTGAGCGTTTGTTCTAGCGTATCTGCCAAAAGTATTTCGTGGGTCGTCTTGCGAAAGCGAATAGTCTGCATCTATAGTAGCGGTACCATAATTAGCTGGTAACCGAAAGCCCATGCCAAATGCTTGCTGTATTAAGTTAGGATTAAAACGGGTAATTAACCTTGGTTTATAAACTCCAGCTCTTGTTTTAACTAAAATAGCACCAGTTGTTAAATCTCCATATTTAGCAGAAGGAACGCCTCTTATTACTTCAATTTCTTCAATATTATCTGCCGATATTTGTCTTAAATCGTTACCCCGCCCTGCAACTGAAGAAAAAGGAGGGAGTACACCTGGTCCACTATTTAAAATACCTACATTGCTTTGCAAATTGGCGTTATTAGAAAGTGGCACTCCATCCAAAACCAAAGAAGTACCTAGTGCATTTGCCCGGTTACCATCAGTAGTAGAAGGCACCTGTCTAATAAGTATTTGCTGAGGATTTGATAAATTCGGATTGATTGCTAACTGCCCTGGCAATAATTGTAAAGCATCTGCTAAACTGGTAGGCTGCGTATGTTTGATAGCCGTTTCTCCAATACTACTTACAGAACCAATCTTTTGCTCTTTTGAAACTACCCTTACTTCTGATAAAGAAAGTGACTCTTCTTTCATTACAATAAGCAAGGAAGTGTCTTTGTTGATTAATATGCCTTTGTTTAATCTTTTAAAGCCAATTAAAGTAAAACTTATTTCTGTTAATCCACTTTTTTGTAACGCTAAAGAAAAGTTACCATCTGTTTTACTGATAGTAAACTTGCCAGAATTTGCAGCTTGAATAAAAACGCCACTGATAGGTTCGTTTTTTTGATTTGTTATTTTACCATTGATTTGAAATGTTTCTTGTGCCATAACACCAAGTGGAATTGTACTTAATAATATCAGCAAATGAAAAAATAATGCTGGTTTTAGAAACCATGCATGGTATAATAACTTGAACAGAATTTCTTTCATCAACAACAACCAAACGCAATTAAGTTGCAAAACTAACAAATATAAATTAATGAAACAAGGTTGCGATTAATAATTTTATAACCTTCTTAATACCATTCAATAAATTATTATCAAATGGCTTGCCTTATGTTTAGTTATTTATTATCTAAAAATTCTGAAATTTAATTTAAGATCAAAGGCTAGAAAGCCATCATCAAGATTCAAATTATGATATCATAGAATCTTCAATTAATTTTTAATTGATGAAATTAATGCAATTTAGTTGCGTTTTAATAAATTAGCATTGTTTTATTTAATGTTAAAAATGAAAAGTAAGATTCTATTTTTATTTTTTCAGTCTTTACTGATTGTCAATTCATTTGCACAAGGTAAAGACGCGGTGACTAATAAATATTGGGATTTATTGGTTGAAAAAACGTATAAAAAAAATGCCATAATAAGTATATACCTTATTTTCCGCCACAACTTAAAGCGTTAGATATTACAAAAATTGAGCTCAATGGTTATATCATCCTTATAAAATCTGGAATAACACATGATAGTTTTTTACTTTCTGTATTGCCAGTTTTACAATGCCAATATTGTGGATTGGGAGATATACCCGAAATGGTAATAATTTACATGAAAGACAAAATTAAATTTACAGTAAAGCCAATTTTGCTAGAAGGGATTTTAAAAATAGATGAAAATAACATGGATGATGCCTCCTTTTCTTTGTCAAATGCTGTAATTAAAATTAAATGATTTATTTTCAGATAACACAAAATAAATATATAAAAAGTTTTTTATTCCTTTTTATATATACCACATTAAACACTTCCTACGCACAAATTATCCCATTACACAATCAATTAAGTAATTGTAATTGGGAATTAATGAACACCAGAACTGTGGAAAAAAATAAGGATGGAGATTATGTACCTTTTTTTCCCGCTCCATTAAAAAGTTTAAATCGTAAAAATATCGAATTAAACGGTTACATGGTTCCTACAAAATCTGGATTTACTTATTCCCAATTTCTTTTAGCTGTATTACCTATTTTTCAATGTCAGTTTTGTGGTCAGCAAGATATCCCAGAAATGGTACAGGTATTTATGAAAACACCATTAAAATTTACAAATAAACCTATTATTATTAATGGAATATTGGTAATAAACGACCCTCCCATAGATGATAAGCCAACTTTTATGGTTGTCAATGCATTGTTAAAGAAATAGTTTTGCAGAAATTTTATTCCATCTACACCATGTTAATAAAGCTTCTTATTTTTTAACCGTTGCACAAATGCTAAAAATAATTTTAATATAGAAGAATTTACTTCATACGTTGTTATACCGTTTGTTTAAGCTCCTCAAATCTATATCCATTTTTATATTCGATGATTTCCTCATCAGTAAGTAAACATTTTTCTAACTGAAATTTTAAATTGTTTTTATCTAAATCTTGCCCAATAAAAACCAACTCATTTAATCTATCATCAAAATCTGAAGACCATTTAGCTTTAATATAATCTTTGTTGTCTTGATAATCTTGGTACATCAATCGCTCTTCTTCTTCCATACTACCCCACCAAACCCCAGCACTATCTAACCTTGACGAACCGCCTGCTTGCGAAAAGTTTGAGGCTTGACTTGGGTTATCGGCTGTCCAAAACAATCCTTTAGATCTGATGATGTTATTAGGGAAATCATCATTCAAAAAACGTTTAAAACGTTTGGGGTGAAAAGGGCGGGAATCTCTAAAAACCATAGAACCTATTCCGTATTCTTCGGTTTCGGGTACATGTTCTTCGTTTAATTCTTTTATCCAACCTGCGGCATTGGATGCCGTCTCAAAATCGAATAGTTTTGTATCAAGCACATCGTGTAAATTAACTTTAGAAAAGAGACTTTCAATTATTTTAGCTTCGGGATTTAGTTTTTTAAGCAGTGCTTTAAGAATTGTCAAATCATTTGCATTAGATAAATCTGTTTTATTGAGGATAATCACATTGGCAAACTCAATTTGGTCTGTTAATAAATTTACAATTGTTCTTTTGTCTTCCTCATTCTCTGTCAAATTTCTATCTTCTAACAACTCTGAAGTACCAAAATCTTTAAAAAAATTAAAAGCATCAACTACAGTTACCATCGTATCAACATAGCTAAATTTAGAAAGATCAATCCCATTTTCTTCATCTATAAAACTAAAAGTTTGCGCTACAGGAATAGGTTCAGATATACCTGTACTTTCTATCAATAAATAATCAAACCTGTTTTCTTTAGCTAACTTCTCTACCTCTACCATTAAATCTTCACGTAAAGTACAGCAAATACAGCCGTTGCTCATCTCAACTAACTTTTCTTCTGTTCTAGAAAGCGTTCCTTGTTCTTTTATCAACCGAGCGTCGACATTAACCTCACTCATGTCGTTTACAATAACTGCAACTTTTAAACCCTCTTTATTGTGGAGGATATGATTTAAGAGTGTTGTTTTGCCGCTGCCTAAAAATCCGCTCAAAACGGTAACAGGTAATTTCTTCATCTTTTATAAATTTCTACAAATATAAAACTTAAAATTATTAACGCAACATTGTTGCAAATATTTATATTTGCACATGAATTTTCAAAGAATTACCAAACGTTTAGATCATATAGGAATTACTGCCTCTACCATTTGCGCAATCCATTGTGCATTGATGCCAATTTTTATAAACTTTTTACCTTTAATAGGACTAACATTTTTATCAAACAAATGGGTAGAATTAATTATGATTACTATTGTTTTAATAGTGGGTATGATGTCTTTAGGGACAGCTTATTTTATGGTTCACCATGATATTGTTCCCATATTGTATTTTTTATTGGGATTTACATTTGTATTAATTGGACAATTAAGCAAGTACGAGATTATAGAACCCATCTTTTTACCTCTTGGGGGAGTATTGTTTGCAGTTGCCCATTATCAAAACTATAAGAAAGGAAAAACAAAACATTTGCATTAATGTAATGCTCTATTTTTTTTTAATGCAACTTTGTTTCCTTATATACAATCATGAAAATAAAAAAGCAACAACTTTATATATTCTGTAGTTTAATGTTTATTTCTATGCTAAATCCTTCGTGTAAGCATTCGAGGCATAACAGTAACGAACTGTATCTCCATTATATAAAAGCCCACATTAAAAAATAAATGATTAGTGTTCAAAAAATTAGTCATAGGTATGATGCTGATTTTCCTATTCATTTTAAAGATTGGAATATTAAGCAAGGCGAAAACTGGCTCTTATTAGGTAATTCTGGAAGTGGTAAAACCACTTTGTTGCATATTATTACTGGTCTATTAAAACCAACCAAAGGGAATGTATTTATAGAGGACACTAAACTTTACCAACTTAATGATAAATAAAGAGATCAATTTAGGGGGCAAAAGATTGGCTTTGTATTTCAACAACCACATCTAATAAAGAGTTTAAATATTGAAGAAAATATTGCTGTTGCACAAACATTTTCTGGTTTGCCATATAATATTGATAGAATTAAACAAGTTTTAGATCATTTGTAACTTTTAGGAAAAAGAAAAAGTAAACCTAATGAACTTAGTCAAGGACAATTGCAAAGAGTTGCTTTGGCAAGAGCTATAATTAACAAGCCAGCATTGTTAGTTGCCGATGAACCTACTTCTAGTTTAGATGATAAGAATACAGCCATTGTTTTAGACATTTTAATCAGTCAATCTAAATTAAATAATTCTACATTAGTTATCGCCACCCACGATAAGCGTGTAAAGGATAATTTTTCTAATCATTATATTTTGTAATGAATATTTTTAAAATTAGCTATAAAAGCTTAACATATAACTTATTATCTTCTTTCTTAAATGTATTGTTAATTGCATTTGGAATAGGAATTCTCACTCTTTTATTACTAGGCTCGCAGCAAATTTCTCAAAAATTAGAAAATAACTCCAAAGATATAGACTTGGTAGTTGGTGCAAAAGGAAGCCCTTTACAGCTTATACTGAGTAGTGTTTATTATGTAGATTTTCCTACAGGAAATAGTTCATTAAATGACGCAAACGAATTGTCTAAAAATCCCATGGTTAAATTAGCTGTACCACTTGCTTTGGGCGATAATTTTAACGGATTTAGGATTGTAGGAACAGATAAACGTTTTGTAGAATTATACAACCTTTCAATAGATAAAGGCAAATATTGGAATGCGAATTTTGAGGTTAATATTGGTGCAAATATTGCAAAAGAAGCAAATTTAAAAGTAGGTGATATATTTTATGGTTCGCATGGGCTTACAATAAATGAGAATATTCATAAAAACTATACTTACCGTGTTGTTGGAATATTAAAACCTCAAATGAATGTATGCGATAATTTGGTACTTACCAATATTGCAAGCGTATGGAAAATGCATGAAGACGAAGAGGAACATCACGTCAAGAAAAATCTACAAGAACATGGAAATCATTATGAAGAGGATCATAAAGAAAATGAAAAACCAGTGCCTTTCGAAAATGGAGAAAAAGAAATAACCACATTGTTAATTAAATACAGATCGCCAATGGCGATAGTTTCTTTCCCTAGAATAGTAAACCAAACCACTAATATGCAAGCAGCTTCGCCAGCTTTAGAAAGCGCAAGATTATTTTCTTTAATAGGCGTAGGGTTAGATACATTAGAATGGTTTGCCCTATTAATTATGGCAATAGCTGCTATAAGTATTTTTATAAGTCTTTATAACTCGTTAAAAGAAAGAAAATATGATTTGGCTATTTTAAGAACCTTAGGAGCTTCAAAAATCAAACTTTTTAAAATTGTAATCTTTGAAGGTTTAATTTTATCGGTTTTAGGTGCAATTATAGGTATTGCTCTAGGGCATGTTACTTTGTTAGTAATTGGTAATTACCAAGACGCTAACCAAGCCAAGATAACAGGATACGTGTTTTCTAATCAAGAATTTTTATTGCTTGGTTTGGCAATACTAATAGGTTTTATGTCTTCTATTATTCCGGCTATACAGGCTTATCGATCTGATATTTCAAAAATTATTTCAAAAGCTTAAATTGTGAAAAAACTATATATCATTTCATTATTAGTACTAATTGGAACAATAGCTAAATCTCAAACCGTTCATGATTTGAAAAATCAAATTAGGTCACAAAATTGGAGTTTGAAAGCTGGAGTAAAATTTAACGAGAAAAACTTTGATGAAATATATCCAATTTATACGCTCGAGATAAAAAAGCATAATGGCAAGCCCTTTCAGCTAAAAGGATATTTAATTCCGGTAGATAAAACAAAAAAGCATAGCAGGTTTCTGTTATCTGCTTTGCCACTAAACCAGTGTAATTTTTGTGGAAAAGACGGCATTCCTTTATTAGTTTTGGTTACTATAAATTCCCCTATAGATTTTTCACTTAAACCTATAAGTATTAGCGGAACCTTAAATTTGCAAAACGGAAATGTTTTGGATGGTATGCCAATTGTATTGAGTAATAGTAAATTGACACAGTAAATTTATATTAGAAAACATACTCTGTTTTTTTTGTGTTTGAGCGTGTGGTTACTTGAATTATTTGCCTCATTTAAACAATTTTCAATAACTTAACAGATTACAAATTGTGATAAAGGTTAATTTGGCAATGAAAACGCATTTAAATTATTTAAGACCTTTTAAAAAACTAAATTTGCCATAAATTTAATTTTTGGCAAATCCCTTCGGGTCGAGCTGTACATTCCCGCATTTTTTGACAGCCAGTTGGCGGTCAAAAAAGAGCTCCATTCTAATAGCTATCAGAACCATCCCTTTTGCAAACCTATAATCGGTAAAAAGAAATTATTAATTGATTAGAAATTTAAATGCAATTGAACTATAAATCTGATGATTTTATTATCCCAATTTATTTTTATGGTGCTATTTTATGATTATTAAAAAACGAGTTTTAGCATTTTATAAAAGGAAGTATTTCTACTTTTTCAAGAAACTCATAAATCTTTCTCTGTCAATCATTCTTGCACCTAAAGTAGCTAAATGGTTAGAATGAATTTGGCAATCTATCAGTTTTAGTTCTATGTTTTGGCAAAGCCAAATTAAAGCCATTTTAGAAGCGTTGCTTTGGTAAGAAAACATAGACTCGCCACAAAAAACTTGGTTAATCATAACACCATACAAACCACCAATTAATTGGTCGTTTTCCCAAGTTTCCACGGAGTGTACATAACCTAATTGATGCAGTTTAATATAGGCCTGTTTCATTTCTGTGGTTATCCAAGTGCTTTCTTGGTCGGCTCTTTTTACATCAGCACAAGCGTTAATTACTTTTTCAAAAGCGGTATTTATAGTTATTTTATATTTTCTAGACTTTATAAGTTGCTGCATGCTTTTACTAATTTTTACTTCGTTTGGAAATAAAACAAAACGCATTTTTGGGCTGTACCAAAGTATGGGGCTATCATCTCCAAACCAAGGAAATATTCCGTTCTTGTAGGCCAGCAATAATCTTTCTGTAGATAAATCTCCTTCAATTGCTAACAAACCATCTTCTTCTGCTAAATTAGGATTAGGGAAAACAAGTTCTTCGCTTAGTCTGAAAATCATGATTGAATAATAATTATTACAATTAAACCTTTTAACTAAAAGCCCGTCTGTAAGATATACAGTAAATTTAGTTTAATTTCTGAAGTGGTTATTCAGATGGATTTAATTTTGGTTTTTTGGAAGAGATAGCTTAAACGCTGTCTCTTTTTTTGTAAGAAATTTTATTAAGTATAGATTAGTTTATTGAGCACTATCGTCTAACAAGAAAACATACAAATCTTTAGGTCCGTGTGCCCCTAAAACCAACGTTTTTTCAATATCAGCAGTTCTACTTGGACCAGTAATTACACTTAACATAGATGGTAGGTTAGTGCCGTATTTTTTCTTTATAAGGGAAAAAGAATCTTTTAAATCCATTACCAATTGCGATGTGTAGGCAACCACAATATGTTGATGAGGATAAATGCTTAATCTACGTCCGGCAGCATTTGCATTACTAACCATAATTGAGCCATTACGGGCAATTAAACTTTCGCAAAGGGTTAATCCCACTTCTGCTAATTCAAAATCTTTATCTGTAGCGTAAAAAGGATATTCGTATTTATTTAATAGTTCTTGAAGTTGCGGCTCCCAACAGTATATTTTTCTCCATTTTTTTTCTTCGGCAAGCAAGAGAATATTCTCTATAAATTGTATTTCGTCTTCGCAAAACACAAAAAGGCCACTTACTTTGGTAAACTCTTCAGCAAAAACTATTTCAGGAATATCTTTAGCAGGAGGATAGAGGGACATTTCCTCTAGGTTTGGATAAGGATTTTCTCGCTTTTCTAGTAAAGCTTTTCTAATCTTTTTTAATAACTGCTCTTTTGCAGTTGTAGAATCCTTCATTTTGTAAATGTAAGAGAGAAAATGCGTAAAAAAAAAGCAGTCTAAAAAATTTCTAGACTGCTTAAAATATTTATTTTACCTCTGGTGATTTTAAAGGTTCTGTACTATCATCTATTGGAGCAGGATGTATGTTTTCTGCAGCAACAGTTTGGTCACCTCCTTCTTTTCCGTTCACAAATTCATCATAAGTTGTACGGTTATCAAAAGGACGTTTTCCTAAAATCTCTTCTAAATCACTTTGGAAAAGTATTTCTTTCTCTAATAGTTTTACAGCTAAAGCTTCTAAACCCTCTTGTTTTTCTATCAATAAAGCTTTGGTTCTTTTGTAAACCTTATCTATTAATTCTCTAACTTCTTGGTCTATCAGTTCGGCAGTTTTATCTGAATATGGCTTGTTAAAGTTGTATTCTCCACCTTGATCGTTAAAGGATACATTACCTACTTTTTCACTCATACCGTAAAGACTTACCATGGCATAAGCTAATTTAGTAATACGCTCTAAGTCGTTTTGTGCACCAGTAGATATTTTATTGAAGGTAATATCTTCTGCAACACGGCCGCCCATCGTCATACACATGCCATCAGAAAGTTGCTCTGTGGTATATAAAAACTGTTCTTTGGGTAGGTATTGAGCGTAACCTAATGCAGCTACACCACGTGGTACAATAGAAACTTTCACCAATGGATCGGCATGTTCTAAAAACCAGCCGGCAATGGCGTGTCCAGCTTCGTGATAAGCAACAATTCTTTTCTCTTCCGGAGAAATGATTTTGTTTTTCTTTTCTAAACCACCAATAACACGGTCAACCGCATCTTGGAAATCTTGCATATCAATCGCTTTTTTGTCTTTTCTGGCAGCTATCAAAGCGGCTTCGTTACAAACGTTAGCTATCTCTGCGCCAGCAAAGCCTGGTGTTTGTGCAGATAATTTCTTAGGTTCTACACCTTCGGCTAATTTTAGTGGCTGTAAGTGAACTTTAAATATTTGCTCTCTACCTACTAAATCTGGCTTGTCTATAGAAATTTGTCTATCAAAACGACCTGGTCTTAACAAAGCCGAATCTAATACATCTGGTCTGTTTGTAGCAGCCATAATGATAATTCCAGAATCGGTTCCAAAACCATCCATTTCTACTAACAGCTGATTTAAGGTGTTCTCGCGTTCATCGTTACCACCCACCATGCTATTTTTTCCACGAGCTCTACCAATGGCATCAATCTCATCAATAAAAATAATACAAGGGGCTTTTTCTTTGGCTTGTTTAAATAAATCTCTTACTCTAGATGCTCCAACACCTACAAACATCTCCACAAAATCTGAACCTGATAACGAGAAGAAAGGTACTTGAGCCTCGCCAGCAACAGCTTTGGCCATTAATGTTTTACCAGTTCCTGGCGCACCTACTAGTAAGGCTCCTTTAGGGATTTTACCTCCTAAATTGGTATATTTTTGAGGGTTTTTAAGGAAATCTACAATCTCCATTACCTCTTGCTTAGCTTCTTCTAGTCCCGCAACATCATTAAATGTGATACTTACTTGAGACTCTTTATCAAATAAAGTGGCTTTAGATTTACCAATATTAAATAACTGACCACCGGGCCCACCACCAGCACCACCGCCCATACGGCGCATAATGAAAATCCAGATCACTACAAATATTCCAATTGGAACTAAGAATGACCAGAATAAAGATGATAGTGGATTATTTTTGGAGTCGTAACTGATGAATATCTTTTTATCCTCAGGAAAATCTTTTTGTGATGAAGCTATTCTGTTTTGAAGAGATTCAAAAGAACCATCGGTAAAATAATACTGAGGATTGCTAGTGGTTAATGAGTAATCATTTTTATCTTTTAATTCTTTGTATTTATCTGCTGACAGCTTGTCTTTTTTAATGTAAACCTCTGCCACTACCAAATCCTCTTGTTTATAAGCTACTAATTTTTCTACATCGTCTGCATTAAGCATTTGAGTTTCAAATTTCTGATAACTTACCAATTTGGCGTTATTGCTGCTCATGAAAAACTGAATAACAATGATAGCTAATATCACAACGGCGTAAATCCACATGATATTAAATTTAGGCGCCTTCGGAATTATTTTTTTCCCTACAGGCTTCTTTACTTGTTTTTTATTATCTGTATTTTCTTTCATTTCTTTTTAAAAATAGCTTAAACATTAAGCGCTTTGGTAGTATTTAAATTCTGCATCTCCCCATAAATCCTCAATCCCGTAGAAAGCTCTTTTATCAGTTTTGAAAACATGTACCAATACATCTATGTAGTCTAATATAATCCATTCGGCATGTTGCAAGCCTTCTTTTCTAATAGGTTCTTGTCCAGTAGCTTTAAAAACCTCTTCCTCTACACTGTTGGCTATGGCTTTCACTTGCGTGGATGATTCGGCATGGCAAATAACAAAGTAATCTGCCACAGAACTATGAATGTTTTTTAGATCTAGACGAACAATCTCAGTACCTTTTTTTTCTTGTATACCGTGAACAATAACGTCTGATAAATGAGTAGATTGTAAAGCAATTTTATTTTTTACCATCAAAAAATTTAGTTTTGAACTTTAATTAATATTTAAATACTATGCAAAATAGCATATTCTCAACACTTTTTATTGGACAAAATTTAGTAAAATTATCCGAAGTTGATTCTACTAACACTTATCTGAAAGATTTAGTTTCAAAATCTAAGCCATTGATAGACGGTACTGTTATTATGGCAGACCGTCAATTTGCAGGTAGAGGGCAAAAAGACAATGTTTGGTTTAGCCAAGATGGTCAAAACTTAACCTGTAGCATTTATCTAAAGTCTTCTTTTTTAGCAGTTAGTGAACAATTTTTTTTAAACATAGCAATTTGTTTAGGAATAACAGACTGCTTGATAACATTACTTAATAATGACTGTAGCATTAAGTGGCCAAATGATCTTTTTTATAAAAACAGAAAATTAGGCGGTATTTTAATAGAAAATAACATAAAGGGTTATCATTTAAAGGAAAGTATCATTGGGATTGGGCTAAATATTAACCAAACAGATTTTGGTGATTTAGAAAATAATGCCACTTCAATTGCGAAAATCTTACATCAAAATTATGACATAACAAATTTATTAATTCAAATTTGCAATTCTATAGAAAAAAGATACTTGCAGTTAAAAAGTGGACAAAAAACTATCTTAGCTGCAGATTATCAAAAAAGATTATTTCTGCTCAATCAACCAAGTAGGTTCGAGATTAAAAATAAAATAATTGAGGGTGAAATTATAGGTGTTTCACCAGAAGGATATTTAATCATGAAGATTGATGGGGAAAGTCATCAGTTTGATTTAAAAGAAGTGAAGTTTATCATTTAATTAAAAGATCCAATGAAAAAAATAGTATTGTTTTTCCTGTTTGTAATTTCTTTTACGGGAGTTAAAGCTCAAATTTTAAATCCAGTTTCTTGGGAATTTTCGTCAGAAAAAATAAGTGATAATGAAGCTAATTTGGTAATTACCGCCAAAATGGACGATAAATGGCACATTTATTCTTTATTTATTGAAGAAGGAGGGCCTGTAGCAACTAGTTTTACTTTTCAAAAAAGCCCAGATTATGAATTAATTGGGAAGACCACAGAAACACCAAAGGCTGTTTCTGCATTTGATAAGAACTTTAATATCACCATTTCTTGGCATGAGGATAAAGCAGTTTTTAAGCAAAAAATTCGACTAAAAAAATCCAATGCAACTGTAAAAGGAAGTGTAGAGTTTATGGTTTGTAACGATAAACAATGCCTTCCGCCAGAAGACTTGGAGTTTGCTATCAAATTAAAAGATTACGACCCTTCTAAAATTTCTGCTACAATTCTCACAGCAAACAAAGATGTAAAAAATGAAGATATTCTTGTAGATCAGGGTGCAGATTCTGTATCAACAGTTTACGAGGATTCTTTATTAAAGACAAATAATTTAACATCAAAAACAGATACTAGTAAAATTGAAATAAAGCAACCCTTAACAAATGACCAAGCATCTGGATCTTTGTGGACCATTTTTATTGCTGGGTTTTTAGCTGGATTATTGGCTTTGATGATGCCTTGTCTTTACCCAATGATTCCGCTGACAATAAGTTATTTCACGAAGAAATCAGGTAGTAGGTCAAAAGCAATACTATTAGCTTCTTTATATGGTCTGTCTATCATAATAATCTATGTGAGTTTAGGTATATCAATTCCATTGATTTTTGGGACGGACTCTTTGAATGATATGGCTAGTAATGGGATATTTAATTTTATCTTTTTTGTAATATTGGTAATTTTTGCAATTTCATTTTTTGGAGCCTTTGATATTAATTTACCTAATTCTTGGATTAATAAAATAGATTCTCAATCCGATAAAGGGGGTTTAATTGCTATTTTCTTTATGGCTTTTGCATTAGTTTTAGTTTCGTTTTCATGCACAGGTCCGATAATTAGTTCTTTAATTTTTCAAGCAACAACTACTGGAAATTTCAAAGGCCCAGCAATTGGAATGTTTGGCTTTTCATTGGCATTAGCTATTCCATTTACATTATTTGCTGCGTTTCCGGCATTATTAAAATCTTTACCAAAATCTGGTGGATGGCTAAATAGTGTTAAGGTAAGTTTGGGATTTCTGGAACTAGCTTTAGCGTTAAAATTCTTATCGAATGTAGATTTAGCCTACCATTGGGATATACTAGACAGAGATATTTATTTAATACTCTGGATAGTCATATTTTCAATGATGGGTTTTTATATTTTAGGAAAGTTAAAATTTTCGCATGATAGTGAATTACCATTTATTTCCATTCCTAGAATTTTAATAGCAATTATGGTATTTTCTTTTACATTATATATGATACCTGGTTTATGGGGAGCACCTTTAAAAGCAATTAGCGGATTAGTTCCTCCACAAACCACACAAGATTTCGATCTTTACACGAATACCTTATCTTCGCCTACGGTAGAACAAAATATTGTTAAAAAGAAATACGCTGGCTTATTTAAGGCACCACATAATTTAAATGCTTTTTTTGATTATGAACAAGGCTTAGCTTATGCCAAAAAAGAAAATAAACCAGTTTTGATAGATTTTACAGGACATAGCTGCGTGAACTGTCGTAAAATGGAAGCATCTGTTTGGAGTGATCCTGAAGTTTTAAAAAGGTTAAAAAATGATTATGTTTTGATATCACTTTATGTAGATGATAAAACAGAGTTACCAGAGAACGAAAAGTACATTTCTAAATTCTCTGGTAAAAAAATTAAAACCTTAGGTAATAAATGGAGCGACTTTCAAGCAGCAACTTTTAACACAAATTCACAACCGTATTATGTGCTTGTAAACCCAAGTGGCCAAGTTTTAGTTACACCACAAGCATTTAATTTAGATATTGATAACTATATAAAATTTTTAGATAGCGGATTAGACGCTTATCAAAATAAAAAATAAATGAAGCATATAAAAAGGATTGGCGTATTTACCTCTGGAGGCGATTCACCTGGGATGAATGCTGCGATAAGAGCAGTTGTTAGAACAGCATTATTTTATGATATACAAGTAATTGGAGTACGAAGAGGTTATGAAGGGATGATTAATGGAGAGTTTGTGGAAATGGATAGAAAATCTGTTGCAAACATTATCCAACGCGGTGGTACAATATTAAAAACAGCCCGCAGCATGGCCTTCATGACACCTGAAGGAAGAAAAGAAGCTTACAATCAATTAAAAGGAAAAGAAATTGACGCGTTGATAGCCATTGGTGGTGACGGTACTTTTACAGGGGCTAAAATATTTGGTGATGAATATGATTTCCCGATTTTAGGTTTGCCAGGAACTATAGATAACGATTTAATAGGGACAGATTTTACCATTGGTTACGATACTTCAATTAACACAGTAGTTGATGCAATAGATAAAATAAGAGATACTGCAGAATCTCATGATCGATTATTTATAGTAGAAGTAATGGGTAGAGATTGTGGCCTAATTGCGCTAAGAAGTGGGATTGCCGTTGGTGCAGAATCTATCATGATTCCAGAAACCAAAACAGACCTACCTGCATTAATGCAACGTTTAGAAATTAGTAGAAAAGATAAATCATCTAAAATATTAATTGTTGCAGAAGGAGAGGGGGATTCTGGAGGAGCATTTGAAATTGCAGATAAGATTAAAGTAAGATTTCCGCAATACGATACTAGAGTTTCTGTATTAGGGCATATCCAAAGAGGAGGGACACCTACCTGCATGGACCGAGTTTTAGCCAGTCGTTTAGGTGTAGCGGCAGTAGAAAATTTAATGGTTGGTAAACGAGGGGAAATGGTTGGTTTAATACATGGTAAAATTGCATTTACACCTTTTGGTTATGCCATTAAACACCATCAAGAAATTAATCAAGACTTATTGAAAATAGTAGAAATACTTTCTTTGTAATGATAGAAACAATAAAAAATCATTTTTTAGAGGCGCAAGAAGTTTTAGTAGAATTTAACGCTAATCCTAAAAACTTCGATCTTATTTTAAGTGCAGGGAAAATATTAGTTGAAGCCATTAATGGAGGTGGGAAAATAATTTCTTGCGGCAATGGAGGCTCAATGTGTGATGCCATGCATTTTGCCGAGGAATTGAGTGGTAGATATAGAGAAGACAGAAAAGCTTTACCAGCTATTGCTATTGCCGATGCTAGTCATATCACTTGTACAGGTAACGATTATGGTTTTGACTTTATATTTTCTAGATATGTAGAAGCTATTGGGAACAAGAATGATGTTTTATTTGCCATCAGTACAAGCGGGAATTCCAAAAATATATTAAATGCCATTTCTGCAGCAAAAGAAAAAGGAATGAAAGTGATTGGCTTGACTGGAAAAGACGGTGGCCAAATGGCTGAAATGTGTGATGTGGAAATTAGAGCCCCCTTTTCAAAATACTCTGATCGTGTGCAAGAGATACATATTAAAATTATTCATTCTTTGATAGACTATATTGAGAAGGGCTTGTGAAGTCTATTAAATATTAATTAAAATTTCAATTTTAAATGTAAAGTTCATAACTACTTCATATTCTATTAATATAATTGCTTTTTAAACTAAACGTAATTATTAAATATGAAGAAAGTTTTACAAAGTTGTTTTCTGCTGTTTCTGCTTACTGTAACTCAGGTAAGTTTAGCACAAGACAAAACTGTTACTGGAACAGTAACAGACAACGCAGAAGGTTTACCTCTGCCAGGTGTAAGTGTAACTATTTCAGGTACTAAAATTGGAACTCAAACAGATGTTAATGGTAAATATTCTTTAAAAGTACCATCAACGGCTAAAAATTTAGAGTTTTCATTTATTGGTTTTACAAACCAAGTAGTTGCAATTGGTACTAAAAATGTTGTTAATGTTGTTTTACAAACTGATCAAAGACAACTATCAGAAGTAGTAGTTACAGCAGGGGGTATTAAAAAGGATAAAAAAACCTTAGGATATTCTGTTGCAACTATAACGAATGAAGAGTTAGTAGCTGGTAGAACTTCTAACCCTGTTAATGCTTTGGCTGGTAAAGTTGCCGGTGTAAGAGTATCATCTGCAAATGGTATGGTGGGTTCTTCTTCAGGTATATTTATTAGGGGTTTTACAACATTTACTGGTTCAAATCAACCTTTATTTGTGGTAGATGGCGTTCCTATTGACAATGGTGGAGGTGCAAATGCGCTTCAAACGGGCGTTTCAAATTCTAATAGAGCAATTGATATCAATCAAGACGATATTGAAACAATGTCTATTTTGAAAGGTCCAGCGGCTGCAGCTTTATATGGTTCAAGAGCTGCAAATGGTGCAATTCTTATCACTACTAAAAAAGGAAAAACTGGAACTAAAAATAGTGTTGAATTCAATTCTTCATTAAATTTAGTTGATGTAAATAGATTACCAGAATATCAGAATATTTATGCACAAGGTACATTAGGAAATTTCAATCCTGGTTCGATTACTTCTTGGGGTCCAGAAATAAAAGGACAAACTGTAACTAATTTTAGAGGTCAACCTGAAACTTTAGCAGCATACGAAGATAACGTTTCTAGCATTTTTAAACAAGGATCAAATATTCAAAATAATCTTAGTTTTCAAGGCGGTACAGATAAATCAACATACAGATTATCTTACGGTAACTTACAAGAAAAAGGTTTTTTGCAGAATAATGAACTAAAAAGAAATAATTTTACTATAAATGCTACATCTCAAGTGGCCAAGAAATTTTTAGTTGGAGTTTCTGCTCAGTACATATTATCTAACTCCCAAAGATCACAAACTGGTAATCAGTTATCAAATCCATTTTTTAGAGGATATTTTTTACCAAGATCATTTGATTTAGGAAATTATCCAACAGAAAATCCTAACGGTACTCAACTTTATTTTGACGTAACCGACAATCCGTTGTGGACTTTAAAAAACAACACTTACGATGATGTAGTAAATAGAATTATAGGTAATGCTACCTTTAAATATGATGTTTTACCTTGGATGAGTATCAATTATAGATTAGGTGTAGACTCTTATTCATTCAATGCTCTTGGTTATGATCAGATTGGAGCTAGAGGTCAAGGAAATACAGTTGCAGCTGGAACTGGTGGTATTCTTAATATTGCTCAAAACATTAGAGATATCAATTCTTATTTCCAAATAATCGGAAGTAGAAATATTACCAAAGATTTAAAATTGGATTTTAATATTGGTAATGAGATAGTAGAAAGTAATTTCACTAACACATCTACAACAGGTAAGCAGCTAGCAATCAGAGATTTAAAAAACATTTCTAATGCAGCGGTTGTAACAGCGAATAATTCAATAAGTCAAAACAGGTTAGTTGGATTATTTGGTGAATTAACATTAGGTTATAAAGGTTTTGCAAATGTTAGCTTTACCGGAAGAAATGATTTTTCTTCTACATTTGGAGCGGCAAATAATTCATATTTCTACCCATCTGTTGCCGGAAGTTTTATAGCCACTGAGGCTTTCCCTTCAATAAAAGGAGATATTTTAAGTTTCTTAAAATTATCAGCAAATTATGCTAAAGTGGGAAAAGAAGCTGGGGCTTATGCAACAAGTACTTTTTTTAATCAAGCAGCTGCTGCTGATGGATTTGGACCTCAGATTGTTTTTCCTTACAATACTTTAAATGGTAGATCTTTAAGTAACGTTCAAGCTGACGCTAATCTAAGACCAGAATTTACAACTTCAAAAGAAATTGGAATTGAAGCCAGATTTTTAAAAGATAGATTATCCATTGAAGCAAATGCGTATCAAACACTTTCTACTGACTTAATTTTTCAAGTTCCTCTTGGATCTTCGACTGGTTTCAACTCTCAGAATAAAAATGCTGGATCATTAAAGCAAAAAGGGTTTGAATTGTTGGTTTCTGGAACACCACTAAAAACTAAGAAAGGTTCTTGGTCTGTTTCAGTAAACTGTACTAAAATAACACCAACTGTAGAAGCTTTGGCAGATGGTGTTCCGTTTATACAATTAGGGGGCTTCACCACTCCAGGAACAAGATTATATGCTGGACAGCCTTATGGAGTTTTGTTTGGTTCTGTGTTTAACAGAGCAACTGATGGGAAACTATTAATTGGCGCAAACGGATTAGCTTCAATTAGCCCAACAACTGCAGCAATAGGAAATACCAATCCAGATTGGACTGCTGGTATCACAAACAATATAAGAGTTAAAAGCTTTAATGTAAGTTTTCTTTTAGATATCCGTAAAGGAGGTGATATCTATTCTAGAAATATTGGAGATTTGTACAGAACAGGGGTAGCAAAAGAAACTGCTGAATTTGCCCGCTTTGATGCCAATGGTGCAGTAGCGAAACCATATGTTTATGATGGAACATTAGCTAATGGACAACCCAATACTACAGCAGTAACCGCACAAGATTATTGGAATAACAAATATGCTTTTGGAACTGGAGAAACTTATGTTTTTGATGGTTCATGGTTCAGATTAAGAGAAGCTTCTATTTCTTATTCAATCCCAGCTAAAATGCTTCAAAAAACTCCTATTGGTAAATTAGAAGTTGGTTTAAACGGAAGAAATTTATATTTATATGCTCCTAATTTCCCACACTTTGATCCTGAGACGAATGCTTCAGGTGTAGGTAATTCTCAAGGCTTTGAAGCAAATGGTTTGCCTCAATCAAGAAATTTTGGATTCTTTTTAAGAGCTACACTATAAAATTTAAAATATGAAAAAGTTTAAAAATATAATATTAGGTTCTATAGCAATAGTTTTGCTTTCAGTAACCTCATGCGAGAAATATTTGGACGTTAATACCAATCCAAATTCGCCAATTTCAGCTCCAATAGCACTCGTTTTAACCAATGTAACTGTTAATGTTGGTTTTACTGGAGGAAGTGATATGCATAGATTTACTTCGTTAATTATGCAACAATTTGACGGGCAGAATGCTCCAGGAACCCAATCAAGAGAGTATGCAAGGTATCAAATTCAACCAACAGATGTAACTGGTTTATATAGTCGGATGTTTGCTGTTCAATTACAAGATATTGAGTATATTCTAAAAAACAGTGAAGGAAGCCCACACTACAGTGGAATATCTAAAATACTAAAAGCATACATATACTCCCAAGCCGTTGATATTTGGGGAGATTTGCCATATACTGAAGCTTTTAAGTTTCCAGAAATCAGTCAACCAAAATTAGATAAGGCAGAAGCCATTTATACTGCGATTATTGCATTAACTAATGAAGGGATTACTGAAATAAAAGCTACCACATCTTTATTTTCTCCAAACTCAAATGAAACTATTTTCAATGGAGATAGAGTTAAATGGGAGAAATTTGCAAATACAATGAAATTAAGATTGTTTTTAAGGTATTCTGCAAAAGATGCAACTTTTGCAAAAACACAAATAGATGCTTTAATTGCTAGTAATGCTCCCTTTATGGGTGCAATTTCTGATAATTTTCAAATGACTTTTGTTGACGCAACTGCCTCTCAAAATCCAATTCATCAATTTGAGAATACAAGATCTGATCAATTTTTTCCTAATAAATTCTTTGTTGATTTGTTGAACGTTAAATCTGATCCTCGTAGACCTAGTTATTTTACTGAATTTCCCTTTGGCTCTGGTCTTTATAAAGGCTCTAACTCTTTAGATGCTCAATCTTTTGCCTATTCTAGAATGAATACATTTTTAAGAGGAACATTAAAAACTCCATTAGTGCCTGATGCATCAGGTAGAGTGCCAGCTAATCCTGCTAACAATACTGCTTATACTGGAGCTGCACCTATAAGACTGTTAACTTTTGCAGAGTATAATTTTATTAGAGCAGAGCATGCTTTAAGATATGGCGCAGGAGCTTTAGCAGCTCAACCTTTTTATCAAGCTGGTATTAGAGCATCAATGACAATGGCGGGAGTAACAACGGCTAATCAAGACACCTATGTTTTAGCTAATGGCCTTTTAGATGGGTTAACTTTAGAAGCTAATGTAGCTAAGATTATTACTGAGAAATACATTGCCAATTACGGTGTAGCCTTGGAACCATGGAATGATTGGAGACGTACCGGATATCCAGTTCTTACACCTGTAAGCTCAACAATTGCTGCAGCAACAGCAATACCAAGATCTTTGTTTTACCCAGAAAGCGAAGTGGCTTCAAATCCAAATTTTAAGCAAAAACCTAATCAGTTAACTAGGATTTTTTGGGATACTAGACCATAAAACTTTTATAAGGTAATACAAAGAGGCTGTCTTGCAAAAGGCAGCCTCTTTTGCTTTATAAAATCTCAACAGCAAATTCTAACGAACAACCAACTCGTCTGGCTGTACACCCTATACAACTTTAAACTAACTTGATAATTCATTCTATTAGTAATCTCTTTATCTGGTTTTTAAAAGTGTTTGTTCCATTATGATTGATTATAGTTTAAGGGCATTATTAAATTATTATGTCACTTTTGTGTTCATTTTAACATTTTTTAACAAAGTTCATATTTTCTTCATTTTTTTCATTGATTATTACTTTTTAAACTAAACGTAATTATTAAATATGAAGAAAATTTTACAAAGTTGTTTTCTGCTATTTCTACTTACTATTACTCAAGTAAGTTTAGCACAAGACAAGACTGTTATAGGAACAGTTACAGACAAAACAGATGGATCGCCATTACCAGGCGTGAGCATTATTGTTAAAGGAACAAATGTTTTTGCCCAAACATCTTCCACAGGTAAATACTCTATAAAGGTACCTGCAAATTCAAATGAGCTAGTATTTAGTTTTATCGGTTATTTAAATAAAACAGTTTCTATTACTGGCACAACAATTAATGTTTCTTTAGCAGAAGATGCTAAGCAATTATCAGAAGTTGTGGTAGCTGGCTATGGTACACTTGCAAAACGCGAACCAGGAGGCGCAATTTCTAAAATTTCGGGTAAACAATTCGAAAATCAAGCTATTAAATCTCTAGACCAAGCCTTACAAGGTCGCGTACCAGGTGTTGTTGTTCAAACAAATAATGGTATTCCAGGCGGAGGTATCAATGTGCAAATTAGAGGCGTTGCTTCTTTTACAGCAGGTACACAGCCTTTATACATTATAGATGGTGTGCAAATGAATATAGAATCTAGCACTTCTGTTACTCAAGCCAACCCACTAGCTGGGATTAATCCAAATGACATTGAGTCTATTGAAGTGTTAAAAGATGGTGCAACTGCTTCTATTTATGGTGCGCAAGCGGCAAATGGGGTGGTTTTAGTAACTACTAAAAGAGGTGCTGCCGGTAGAACAAAATTTAATGCAAATGTTTATACAGGGACAGTAGATGCAATTAAGTTTTTTAATGTAACCAACTCTCAAGAATTTCTACAACTTAGAACTGAAGCAGTAAGAAACGGTAACTCAACTTTATCTGAGGCTGCAGTAAGAGATAACGTTCTTGGTGGTGTTAGTTTAAATACAGCATTAACAGACCAGCAAATATCAGAGATACCAACTACAGATTGGCAAAGAGCTGTTAGTAGAACAGGAGTAATACAAAATTATGAGCTTTCTGCGAGTGGAGGTAACGAGAAAACAAAGTTCTATATGTCTGGATCTTATAATAACTCCAACACTTTTATTAGTAAAGTTGATTTTAGAAGAGGCGTTTTAAGAACAAATATAGAACATAAAGCTTCAGATAAATTAACATTTGATACGCGTTTAAATTTAAGCTCATTTGCTCAAAAAGCTCCATTTGCAGTCGATGGTTCATCTTTTGGTAACCCAGCTTATTCTGCTAGTCAAATTTTACCAATTAACCCAGTGTTTAATCCAGATGGAACATATTTTGGTTTACCAGGTTCTGGTCAGGTTTTCGCAGGTAACCTAAATCAAAATGTTGTAGCTATAAATGAATTTAATACTGCAGATGCTACAACTAATCAAGTAATTGGTTCGTTAGCTGCGATTTATAAGTTTGGTAAGAACATATCTTTCAAATCTTTTTATTCTTTAGACTACAGAGCTGTCCAAGATTACCAGTATCGTGATCCAAGATCTAACGATGCCTTTAACAGACAAGGGTTAGGTTATAATGCTTTTGAGGATAGAGTCAATTTCTTAACCAATCAAACTTTAAGTTTTTCTGTTCCTAATTTAAAAGACCATACATTAAATGGTTTTGTTGGTGCAGAATACAGGTCTGACGTTAATGAAGGTTTTAGCGCTCAGGCAGACGGTTACCCTTCTCCGCAATTCAGAAACTTAAACTCAGCAGCTAACCCTGTTTCTATTGGGGGTTTCTTTACTGGATTTAGAAGAGCTGGTTTATTTTCTGCATTAAGATATAATTATAAAAGTAGATACAGCTTATCAGCAAACCTAAGATACGATGGTTCATCAAGATTTGGTAATACAAACAGATATGGTTTATTTGGTGGTGTATCTGGTGCGTGGGATATAGCTCAAGAAAAGTTTTTAACCAGTGTTAAATGGTTAGACGAATTAAAATTAAGAGCAAGTTATGGTGTTGTAGGTAACGATGCTATTGGTAACTTCCCTTCTTTAGGATTATATGGTGGAGGTGGAGTATATGCTGGCTTGCCTGCTATTACGCCTACAGCATTGTCAAATGTTGATTTAAGATGGGAAAAGAAAGCAACTTTAGATTTAGGTGTTGATTTTGCAGTTTTAAAGAATAGATTAAGTGGTAGTGTTGGTGTTTATAGGTTATTAAGTACAAATTTATTATTAAACCAACCATTGCTTAATACAACAGGATTTGGATCTATTACTAAAAATGCAGGGTCTATACAAATTGAAGGTTTTGAAGCAGAATTAAACTCTATAAATTTAAGAACAAAGAGTGGTTTTCAGTGGACTTCAAACTTTAATTTCTCTGTATTTAGAAGTGAAATTAAGAGCTTATATGATGGTTTACAAATTTTACCTAGTGATATTGCCATTAGAGTTGGCGCACAAAGAGGAGATGTTTGGTCTCAAAAATACGCTGGTGTAAATTCTGCAACAGGAAGACCAATGTGGTACGACATTAATGATAACATTACTTATAATCCCACAGCCGCAGATAGAAGAAAAGTAGCTAATACTATCCCAAACTTAACAGGTGGTTTTACCAACGAGTTTAGGTATAAAGGTTTTGATTTCTCTGCTTTATTACAATACCAATATGGTAGAACTCAGTTAGACGGTCAACTTCAATTCTACTACAGAATGGGTACCGCTAATCATAACACAGACAAAGAATTATATGATAGAAGATGGACTACACCTGGACAAGTTACAGATGTGCCTCGTCCAATAAACGGTGGTGCAGAGTCTCAAGGAGCGGCTCACACAACTGGTTCTACAAGGTTTTATTATAAAACGGATTTTATTCGTTTAAAAACCATGCAAATGGGTTATACTATTCCTAAAAAGGTTACAGACAAGTTAAAAATTCAGTCTTTTAGAATTTATGCACAAGGTCAAAATCTATTTACTTATGATGATTACCCAGGTTATGATCCTGAATGGTTTGGTTCTGCAACAGGTAGCATTCCTCAAAGTAAAAATTTAACCTTTGGTTTATTAGTAGGTTTTTAATTAGATAGAAATGAAAAAATTAATAAAAATATCAATATTATGCGTTGCGGTAATGTTTGCGTCTTGTAAAGACACATTAAACTTTGATCCACAACAATCGGTAGATTCTGCTACTGCATTAAATTCAGTAGACAATATTCGTTCTGCTATCACTGGTGCTTATGTTCCTTTAAAGTCGACCAATTTATATGGTAATAGAATGATTACTTTGGGCGATGCTTTGGCCGATAATGGAAGATCAACCAATAAGTCTGGCCGTTTAGTAAACGAAGCTCGTAATCAAATAGGCTCTCACTATTCTCATTGGGGAACTTGTTATAATGCTATCAATAGAATTAATACCATTTTAGAGGTAATTCCTGCTTTTACAGCTGCAGGCGTTACAGATGCAACTAAAAAAGGGTGGACTGCAGAATTAAAATTTTTAAGAGCACTTTATCACTTTGAATTAGTAAAAGCTTACGCTTATATCCCTGGTGCTATAGTTACTGCTAAAGATTTTGGAGGAGTTCCAATTATTTTAACGCCAATAAAAACTGGTGACGAGGCATTAGCTTCTAAACCAGCAAGAGATAATCAAACTGCTGTTTATGCTCAAATTTATAAAGATTTAGATGATGCAATTGTAGATTTACCTGCATTAACAACTAGTCCTAATAGGGCAACAAAAGAAGGTGCCCAAGCTATATATTCTAGAATAGCTTTGTACATTAAAGATTATCCAAAATGTATTACTATGTCTTCTGCCGTAATCTTAACTAGAGGTTCAAGACTATCAACAACGGGCACTTATTTAGCTGGCTGGTCTAGTGTTATACATCCGGAGTCTTTATTTGAAGTTGCGTTTATTGCTAACAATGAAAATATTGGAGTTAATGAATCTTTACAAACAGCTTTCACCACATTAGTAGCTAGAGGAGATAGAACAAGACAAGGTGGGTTTGGCGATTTAGTACCTACGTCTACATTATTAACAGCATTAGGCATAACAAATACTGGTAATGGTACATCTGCTGCGGCAATAACTGCTCGTACTACCGATGTTAGAAATCAATTATTTGAATTAGGAAATACTTTTAGAGGAAGTCCTTTTATAGAGTGCACTAAATTTATAGGAAAGAATGGATTCCCTAATTTGGATAATGTTCCAGTAATTAGAGTTGCAGAAATGTATTTAAATAGAGCAGAGGCTTACGCTTCTTTAGCTACACCAGAACTAATTTTATCTTTAGGTGATGTTAACTCTATAAGAATAAATAGAGGATTGACCACTTCTGCATCATTGTTACAGCCTGGTCTAATAACTGAAATATTATTGCAAAGAAGACTCGAATTTGCTTTTGAAGGATTAAGATTTTTTGATTTAAAGAGATTAAGTCAAGATATTTTTAAGCCTGTAACATCAACAACAGTTTCTTTTACAGATAATGTGATTTTACCAGGAATTCCCCAAGGAGATGTAGATGGTAACACAAATCTTAAACAAAATTCTGGCTATTAATAATTAACAAAATGAAAAGTATAAGAATAAATATAATTTTTTTAGGGCTTATTGCTCTATTAAGTAGTTCATGTATTAAAAATGAGCTTATTAATTTTGATGGAACAACATTAGAATTTGATGCAGCAACTTATAATGCAAAAGCATCTGGTGAGGTTTATCCACTATTAACTCGTGTACCTGGTTACGGTAGAGCAACAAGAACAGCACCTGTTGCCGCAACCTCTCTAAGCCCCGCAGCACCAGCAGACCCTTTATTAACTAGAACATCTGGTTTGGTAAAGTATAGAGTAAACTTAGTAGGTGCGCAAAGAAGTGAAGCGCTAACTGTAAATTACCGTGTTGTAGCAACAGGTACAACTGCAGTTTCTAGCACTCATTACACAACAGGTACAAGCTTAGTTATACCAGCTAATTCATCATTTGGTGAATTATCTGTACAAGTGGTAAACCCAGGTGTAACTTCTGCTACTCCTGTAATTTTAATTTTAGAATTAATAGATAGTAATGGTGTTTTGCCAAGTCAAAACTTTAAAACTATAGCAATTTCTATTTCTCAAATTTAAAAGTGTAGAAAAAGTTAAGTAACAATAAAAGGCTGCCTTCTACAAGGCAGCCTTTTTGCTTTATAAAAAACCCCAAAAATAAATTTCTAACGAATAACTCATTCATTCGGTTGTACTTAATACGCCTTCAATTTGACCCGATAACTGATGTCTTTGGCGATTTCTTTGTCAGTTCTGTAAAAGTTAATGGCCCGCAATGGATAATTATAAACTTTAAATACATTGATTAATTTTTCTCCATTAAAGTTGTAGACATTATAAATACAATAAGAATGCTTGTTTAGATAAACATGGTTTTGACTAAGAATTTCATATTTTCCGTCGTTATTTAAATCGTATTTATCATCGTCAGAAAAAGCTAACAACTTTAAATCTGTTGCCTAATTTGATTAGACAAACTTCCTGCTAATTCATTGCAACTTTTAAAGAATACCAGTTTGATGTTTAACAAAAATTGCCATCTAAATCTGATATTTTTATGTTTTCATCTGAGGCCTTATAAAGGTTATTGATTTATAAGATTTAAGTTTTTTACCTTGATACGAGAGATTAATTGTTGTTGATTCTGCGTCAACACTTTTTTCAAATTTATTGTTAGATTTTCTAACATACGTAATTTGCGGATATCTACCATTCCAATTTTTAACAAATCTTCTTTAAAAAGACCATTCTGCATTTTAACCAAGTTGTATTTAATCTTTTTTGCTTGACCGTAATGAGTTTGTGTCTTGGATGTGGGTGCAAAGCACAATATTAAAAGTAATAGTAGTTTAAAGGGAATAGTATTGAGTGATTTTAGGATAAATATGAAAACACTGAACTCGCTTTTATCTATTGTGGAGGTGTCGGTGTAAATTGGTATTTTTTGAAATTTTTCTATTGCGTTAGGGATTGCAGCGGATACCGGCCTGTGGCTAAGGCCTTGTGGAGTATGAGCAGAAAGCCCGACCCGTGTATTTGGCATGGTGTGATAGAAATGGGAAACGCCCTAAAAGTTAAACTAATCAGGTTTGCTGTAAATTTGTAAACCATTAAGGTTGTTGCCGTCTAAGATTTCACCTCTTTCCTCGGTATGTCATTTTACCAAAAATTTATTACCACAACTATTTGATATTTAAAAGCATAGTCCTATCTTTGCAGTCCCCAAAACTGGGGGATATTATATAATTAATCATTTAAATACAAGCAAGTGAATACGTTAAGTTACAAAACTGTCTCTGCCAATAAAAAAACCGTTGACAAACAATGGGTTGTTGTTGACGCTCAGGGCGAGATTTTGGGGCGCTTGTCTTCTAACATCGCTAAGATTATTAGAGGAAAAAACAAGCCATCGTTTACCCCACACGTAGACTGCGGAGATAATGTAATTGTTATCAATGCAGACAAGGTTAAACTGACAGGGGATAAAATGTCTGATAAGACATATGTATCTTACACTGGATATCCAGGTGGTCAGCGTTTCATTTCTCCAAAGGAGTTAATGGCAAAACACCCTACTCGTGTAATAGAGAAGGCTGTACGTGGTATGTTGCCTAAGAACAGATTAGGAAGAGCAATTTTCAAGAATCTGTACATTTATGCAAGTAATGAGCATCCACATGCTGCACAAAACCCTAAAGAAATTAAATTTTAAATTTAAAGGAGAAAAGAAATGTCGGTTACTAACACTTCTGGAAGAAGAAAAACTGCAGTTGCCCGTATCTATTTAAAAGAGGGTAACGGAACCATTACCGTTAACGGTAAAGATTACAAAGAATATTTCCCCACTTTGCCTTTACAATACATTGTAAACCAAGCTTTTATTGTTTCTGCAGTAGAAGGACAGTTTGATGTAAATGTAAATGTTGCGGGTGGCGGTGTGAATGGACAAGCTGGAGCTGTTCGTTTAGCTATTGCTAAAGCTATTGTTGAATTAGACGCGGAAAGAAAGCCAGCGCTTAGAGCTAAAGGTTTAATGACACGTGATAACCGTATGGTTGAACGTAAGAAACCAGGTAGAGCTAAAGCTCGTAAGAAATTCCAATTTAGTAAACGTTAATATTCGGAGGACAAAACAATGGCAAGAACAACTTATCAAGACTTATTGGATGCAGGTGTACATTTTGGTCACCTTACCCGCAAGTGGAATCCGAAAATGGCGCAATATATTTTTATGGAGCGCAATGGAATTCATATTATCGACTTAAACAAAACTCTTGTTAGAGTAGAAGAGGCTGCAGCTGCTATTAAGCAGATTGTAAAATCTGGTCGTAAAGTATTATTTGTTTCTACTAAGAAACAAGCTAAAGACATCGTTGCAGAATTCGCAAGATCAGTAAATATGCCTTATGTAACCGAGAGATGGTTAGGTGGTATGTTAACTAACTTTGCTACAGTTAGAAAATCTATTAAGAAGATGACTAACATAGACAAGATGGCAAAAGATGGTACTTATGATATATTATCTAAGAAAGAGAAATTAATGATACAACGTGAGCGTATTAAATTAGAAACCTTATTAGGAGGTATTGCTGATTTAAACCGTTTACCAGCTGCATTATTCTTAATTGATGTAAAGAAAGAGCACATTGCTGTTACTGAGGCGTTAAAGTTAAATATCCCTACTTTTGCAATGGTGGATACTAACTCTGATCCATCTAACATCGATTTCCCTATTCCAGCAAATGATGATGCTACAAAATCTATCTCTTTAATTACTGGTATTATAATCCAGGCTATTATTGAAGGTTTAGAAGAACGTAAGCAAGAAAAAGATGCTGAGACGGATAAAGAAGCAGCAGCTGAAAAAGCTAAAGTTGATGCTCCGGCAACAGATAAAGTAGCTAACGAAACTGGTAAAAGAACTAGAAAAGGTGCTGATGCTGGCGTTGCGGTAGCAGCGGATGCTGAAGAAGCTAAAGGCGAATAAAAGTCTTACTTAATCTCTCCGAAGGAGAGAAGCTATGATGGCTCATCATATTAGTTTTAAAATAATAATCAAAACATTCACGCTCAATTCTCTCTCCCTTTCGGGGGAGATGAAAGGGGCTTTAATTTTAATAAAATGTCTACAGTACAAATTTCTGCAGCAGATGTAAACAAACTTCGTCAGCAAACTGGCGCAGGTATGATGGATTGCAAAAAAGCTTTAATGGAGTCTAATGGCGATTTTGAAGCTGCAATTGATTATTTAAGGAAAAAAGGTGCTAAAGTTGCCGCTTCTCGTTCAGACAGAGATTCTAACGAAGGTGTTGTAATTGCTAAAACTACTGCCGATGGTAAAAAAGGTGTTATTGTTGAAGTAAATTGCGAGACTGATTTTGTTGCTAAAAACGCTGATTTTGTTGCTTTTGCGCAAGCTATTGCTGATAAGGCAGTAGAAACTGGTGTTTCTTCTATCGAAGAATTAACAACACAAGAATTAGACGGAGTAAAAATTGCTGATTTAATTATTGACCAAACTGGTAAGATTGGCGAAAAAATTGGTGTTTCTAAATTTGAAACTATCTCTGCTGATAAGGTTGTTGCTTATATCCACGGAAACTATCGCTTAGCTGTTTTGGTTGGTTTTAACCAAGCTGTTGATGGATTAGACGAAGCTGGGAAAGATGTTGCTATGCAAATTGCAGCGATGAGCCCAGTAGGAGTTGATAAAGCGGATGTTGATACTCGTATTATAGAAAGAGAAACGGAAATTGCTAAAGAGCAAATTAGAGCAGAAGGCAAGCCAGAAGAAATGGTAGAAAAAATTGCTGCTGGTAAATTAAATAAGTTCTACAAAGAACAAACTTTATTAAACCAAGAATTTGTTAAAGATTCTTCTAAAGATATCCGTAAATTCTTGGACGAAACTTCTAAAGGTTTAACAGTAACAGCTTTTAAAAGAGTTGTTTTAGGAGCTTAATAAGATTAAGATTTAATGAGCAAGTTTTTATAGCTTGTGAAAGGAAAAATAGAATCCTCAGTTTTAAATAGCTGGGGATTTTATATTTTAGTAAAAATTCAAAAAACTTATTCAGGATAATTTTCGGCAAATTTGAATATGAAAGTAGCAATTTCAAGCAAAACCATTTATAACAATTGTGGTATACCAATTATGTATATAAAACGGTCTAATTTAGTTGAAGAAATAGCTAAATCCGCATAGGCTCATGATAAACTCTTTAGTGACAAGACTTTTTACAATTATCTCTAATTCCATCTTCAGCTCTTCC